>Ga0181602_10000043_pt1 | contig 101839 bp, 92 predicted proteins | sample 041ome_14_FD_148640 | JGI IMG/M metagenome (GOLD analysis project Ga0181602, IMG submission 148640) | Coastal salt marsh microbial communities from the Groves Creek Marsh, Skidaway Island, Georgia - 041408US metaG (spades assembly) | ecosystem: Environmental > Aquatic > Marine > Intertidal...
GCGCTAATTATTCCTAGCACATACACTCCCTCTATATGTATTTTTAAAAAGTGTAATTTTACGCATTACTAACGAAATATAGTGGTGAATGTATGCTTATGATTGTGTGGTTTGCAAGGATATCGCCTTACGCGAGCAATTTGTCATCAGCGAATTTTTAAATTTTCAGGGTTTTGTTGGGGTTGCTCTATTGACGTTCAAAAATCTCTGAACTACACAACCCAAGTCCTGAGCGGGTATGGTGAAATGGTATCATAAGAGCCTTCCAAGCTTAAGGTGCGGGTTCGATTCCCGCTACCCGCTCCAAGGATTTATAAATAATTGTTTTTAATCAATAAATTAGGTTAAAGCAGTTGTGACCGCGTTACACTTCACGTTACATTTTTACTGAAAATTCGATCGAGATATTTTCGATCTATCGAGCTCTGGTTTGTTCTACTTCCCTCGCGCCCGCGCGCGACACTGTGCCTTACTGTGTTCTGACCTGCCTCGCGCGCGGGCGCGTGCGACCTGCGTATCTTTGCTGAAGTAGGGGTCTACGCGCGCGCGTGTGCGTGCGACTGGGGTTAGTTAGTGCGAACAGCGTGACTTTTCTATGATCTGCTGAATGTCGTTGATGCCACGGTCGAGAAACTGCTGCACAGGTACGTTGTTATCGTGGCGGCATTTGCCGCACTGGATGTTCAACCAATGCTTTGGAATTAGGTTTAGTTTGGTCACTTAGATTACAGCGACAACTTCATACCCAATTACACCGCAGCAAGCGAGTAAACTCAAAATGGCTTTGGCTGTTACGCGTGGTGTATAGTTCATGCCACAGCCCCGACCATTACACCAATCATTAAGAACGATGCGCAAACTGCTGCGATAAACGGTAGTGGGTTAAAGTCACCAGTAACCTTGGCAGCTAAACGTGTTCCACAGCTCGGGCACTCCTTGCTGATGGAGTTACAAACGGCTTCGCAGGAATAGCAGATTTTCTGTGACATACTCTCTAAGCTGCAGTGAAACTTTAGTAAGTCAACGAATACATAGGTATACTTTCGGCCCACACCTGAGATGCTTAAATTTTCGGCGAAAAACCATGATTGATGACTAAAATACGATCAATGACCATGCGAAGCGACGTTGCGAATGCATACCGCACGCTTTACAGCACCAAACATTGGAAGACACTAAGGCGGCGGGCACTCACACGGGACGAATACAGATGCCAGCACAGCGGTTGTGGTGCGCATCTACAGGCGGGCAGGGATCACCCACGCAGCGCGGTTGTACACCACCTCAAACCGCACAAGGGCGATCTCGAACTATTCTTTGATCTGGATAACCTGCAATCAGTCTGTTGGACGTGTCACAGTGGCGATATCCAATCGACTGAGGCACTGGGTTACGACACAACGATAGGCGCAGACGGTTGGCCCGTTGATCCAAGACACCCTAGCGTCGGCTAAAAAAAATCAGAACAGTTGCCTGCTTTTTGTCTTTCAATTGCTTTTGTTAATTGAGCGTCCCTTGCAAGATTATCACCCAGTTGCTGATATTGAAGTGCCGCCTGCATATAAGTGCGATACAACATGCAGTCTGCACTATTATCACGCTCGACTTGCTTTTGATCCAAAAACCTTGGTCCAAAAGCGATCATAACTCCAACCCCGACAACAACGAGAATTAATAAGGCGAACTTACTGTTAGACATAACTCCTCTCCTACCTAACATTTTACATGTAGGCAGGGGGTGGGTCAAAGACGAAAGTCATTAACACACAAACCGGCGTCCACTCTCGTCTTTTTCTGCGTTTACGGAAATTTTAGCTAGAAACGCACATCATCGCGATACGCGAAGTGTTCTTTTTCTGGTTGCATCCAATACTTCAGCACAGAGCGCATGAAGATAATTTGAAATTCAAGGGGCAGATAGTCGGGTGCCCTGATCGGCCCGATAAAATCGGGATCATGCTCTGACATAACGTTCTCCTTGTGTTGGCTTCCCTAGGGTCAATCAAACTTTACCGCTTGGTCAAATATAAACGTGCTTTGTCCAGTTTTAATCAAAGTTATGCCTTAATTTTGTGCGGTTTTCGTCAATATCTGCCCAATATTTTAACATTAAAATCGGACACAACTATCCATGTCGCAGAAACGTAGAGCGGATAATTCACCATAACGGCAGCTAATAAACGTATCGTATACGTACGATATAAGTGGCCGTTTCAGTATCGAAGAGTATTTGCCCGCGTCAAATGGCTTGAGGCATTCATAATTGGTGCATCTGCTTTAATAATTGCAATACAATTTTTGGTGCTGACACAGATGCCTTAAAGAGGAAAAATTATCTGGCTCTGCAGGCGAATTTTTTCATCGTCATCCTTGCAGAGTTCAATAAATTCACGACCTGTTTTTGTCAGATTGCCGTTACTACATATGTAACCAGCTACTGTGGCTATTTTTATTATCTCATCAAGTTTGTGGGTATCGTGTCGCATTGCGATGCTTCGCAGCAACCATTCACGCGCCCAAAAATCCCTCATGTGTTCCATGAGTTCGCTCCCTGTTTTTTGGCGTCGTTCGATAGAAAGATTACTGCTCTTATTTAAAAAGTCAAAAATAGGTGACCCGATAGACCTGCTAACACTGTTGGCAGCGATCAAGACAGGTGTGTTGTGGCAAAGCTATGAGTTGCTTGAAGAAACCAATTCTATGGTAAGTTAAAGGTGCTGGAACCGCGTAAGGTAGGATAAAATAACAGAGACATGCGGCTCCAGCTAAGTGATGTCATTGATATTTGGGAGTATCGTGACGCATACACCATCGATCATCGTTTTTTAAAACCATAGCCTAACCAAGTAAGGACCAACGTTAACAAGCTTCTTTGAATGATATATGTGCGCCAACATGTCAAAATGATTAAAATACTTGCACAGTGAAAAGGGGCACGAGTGGCAGCAGCGGGGCTATGCTATGTTAAAAACCAAAGGTCACCTTTGCCCAACTTGCCGTAAAACCGAATGACTGACACAATCCTATTTCTTGCTTTGGTTGCCCTGGAAAATGCCGTTTGACTTCGTGAAATGCTCGCATGGGAAGGACGCATTATGTTGGACCGAAGCACAATTGAAAACGCTCCGCGATCACAAAAGTTTGTAGCATTCAAAAGGGTATTAATTTTTGAAAATGAGAAAAATTAATTTTTCGATATATAAAATTCATAATTATAATAACATGGGTAAAAATTTATACCCATAGGGGTGGTTCATTATTCCAACGGAATAAATTTCGATGTGTCGTAAACAAAATTGAGTCGGCGCATTTCGACGCGTTTCTGATCGTGTCGCTTGACCTTGAAGGGGCGTTCGCGTTTAAGGACTGCACGAATTTACGGAGCAGACATGAGCGAAACGGCCGACCGCGCAACATCCAAAAATCTTTCTAGCTTGCGCGCATTGTGGCCGTTTTTGTGGCCCTATCGCGGCCTTATGGTTGCGGCCTTACTTGCTTTGGTTCTGACGGCTTCGATTTCGCTGGTCTTTCCATTGGCGGTGCGCCGCGTGATCGACACCTTTAATGTGGAACAGGTTGGATTGCTGGATCAGTATTTTGGTGCGGCCATCGCGATTGCGGCGCTATTGGCGCTGGGTACAGCGGTGCGGTATTCTCTGGTCACGCGCTTGGGCGAACGGGTTGTGACCGATATTCGCAAGGCCGTCTTTGGCCGTGTCATCGGGATGGGGCCAAGCTTTTATGAAACGATCCTAACGGGCGAGGTTCTTAGCCGCATTACAACGGACACCACGCTGATCCTTTCTGTGATTGGATCATCAGTTTCTATTGCGCTGCGCAACCTACTGATCTTTGTCGGTGGGTTGGGGATGATGTTGCTGACCTCGGCAAAGCTGACAGGTTTGGTTTTATTGATTGTGCCTGCTGTCATTATTCCAATCCTTACCTTGGGGCGCCGCCTGCGAAAGCTGAGCAAGGAAAACCAAGATTGGATTGCAAACAGTTCGGGTAAAGCCTCTGAATACCTTGGGGCTGTGCGAACGGTTCAGGCCTTCACGCATGAGGCGCTGACGCGCGAATCCTTTGATGATGTGTCTGAAAAAAGCTTCGTCTTGGCGCGTCGTCGGATTATCGCACGCGCATGGATGACGGCAATCGTGATCTTTTTGGTCTTTACCGGTGTAGTGGGGGTTTTGTGGATTGGAGCTAATGATGTGCGTACCGATCAAATGACTGCAGGCACATTGGTGCAGTTTTTGATTTATTCTATTATGGTCGCGGGTGGTGTCGCGGCCCTCTCTGAAATCTGGGGAGAATTGCAGCGCGCCGCAGGGGCAACCGAACGCTTGGTTGAATTGCTCTCGATCGAGGACACGGTCCAAGACCCAAGCGCACCCCGAACTCTATCTACGCCTGTGTCTGGTGCCATCACATTTGACGCGGTAACGTTTCATTATCCACAGCGTCCCAATACTGTTGCGCTGGACGACGTCGCGTTTCAAGTGGCAGCCGGGGAAACCGTGGCGATTGTCGGCCCCTCGGGCGCCGGTAAATCCACGATCATTCAAATGCTGTTGCGCTTTTATGATCCAGAGGCTGGGGGCATCACAATCGATGGCGTCAATTTGCGCGACATGGCGCGCCATGATTTTCGCCAACACATCGCCTTGGTACCACAGGATGCGGCGATCTTTGCGGTGTCTGCCATGGAAAACATCCGCTTTGGTCGACCAGAGGCCAGCGACGCGGATGTCATCGCCGCGGCCAAGGCCGCAGCGGCACATGATTTCATCTCTGCCTTGCCTGATGGGTACGACACCTATGTTGGGGAACGCGGTGTGATGTTGTCGGGCGGTCAAAAACAACGCATAGCCATTGCGCGCGCAATCCTGCGGGATGCACCCATCCTGCTGCTGGATGAAGCAACCAGCGCCTTGGACGCAGAAAGCGAACGTTTGGTTCAGGCGGCTGTTGAAAACCTATCGGCGGATCGCACGACCTTGGTAATCGCGCACCGTTTGGCAACCGTGAAAAAGGCGGATCGCATTCTGGTCATGGATCAGGGCAAAATCGTCGCCCAAGGAACGCACGATAGCCTGATTGCCGAACAGGGGCTATATACCCGTTTGGCCAAGTTGCAATTTACAGCCGGATTTGACCCAAGTTAAACTTGTGGCGACTTAAATTTGGCTTGATTTTCCACCCCTTTCTACATCATTGTACAAAGCTAAAAAACAGGGAGGAATGGCCAAATGCAGTGGGCGTCACTAGAAGACACACGGGCCTTGGAAGAAGAGTGCACATGGGCGGAACGCGATGTGCCAGTCACACTTTATGAGCTGTTGACGCGGACCAAGAATAACTTTGGATCACGTCCTGCGGTTAGTTATCAGTTAACATCAGGACCCAAGGATAAGGCCGAAACGTTATCTTGGAATGAGTTGCATCAAAAAACAACGCAAACGGCGAATATGTTCCGTGCCTTGGGTGTGGGGCCAAATGATGTCGTGGCCTATATTCTGCCAAATGCCACCGAAACGGTTTTGTCCGTTTTGGGCGGGGCTGTTGCAGGGATTGTGAACCCGATCAACCCGTTGTTGGACGCAGATCAGATTGCTGCCATATTGCGCGAAACAAATGCCAAGGTTGTCGTGACACTAAAGGCGTTTCCAAAAACCGATATCCCACAAAAGGCGGCCGCAGCGGTGGCCGCGGCCCCAAATGTCAAAGCGGTGATCGAAGTTGATCTGCTGCGCTATCTGACATTCCCGAAATCAGTGATTGTACCCTTGATCCGTCCGAAAAATCCGGTGTCGCATCAGGCAAAAATCTATGATTTTAACGCATTGATGGCGCAACAAAACACCACCTTGGATTTCGCGGACGTGCGCGAAGATCGCGTGGCAGCCTATTTCCACACAGGCGGCACCACGGGCATGCCAAAGGTTGCGCAGCACACCTATTCAGGGATGGTATACAACGGTTGGTTGGGCGACACATTGTTGTTCACCGAAGAGGATGCCGTGATCTGTCCATTGCCCTTGTTTCACGTCTTTGCGGTGCATGTGATTTTGATGGCCATGGTGTCATCTGGGGCGCATGTGGTGTTCCCAACACCTGCGGGCTATCGTGGGGATGGGGTGTTTGACAATTTCTGGAAATTGATCGAACGCTGGGGCATCACGTTTGTGATTACCGTTCCAACGGCGATTTCTGCCCTGATGCAGCGTCCTGTGGACGCGGATATTTCCACCGTGAAAACATCCTTCTCGGGGTCTGCGCCACTGCCGTTGGAACTGTTCCGCCGCTTTGAAGAAGCCACAGGCGTCACAATTGTTGAAGGCTATGGCCTGACCGAGGCGACGTGTCTGGTCTCTTGTAACCCCGTTGATGGTGAGAAAAAGGTTGGCTCTGTCGGGCTGAATTTCCCATACACTGATGTCAAAGTCATCAAAACCGTGGACGGTGAAATGGTGGAATGTGGTGTGGATGAAGTTGGCGAAATCTGTATCGCAAACCCAGGCGTGCGTCCGGGTGACACCTATACTGAGGCCGACAAAAACAAAGACCTTTATTATAATGAAGTCTATCTGCGTACGGGCGATTTGGGCCGCAAGGATGCGGATAAATATCTGTGGATCACAGGCCGTGCCAAAGATTTGATCATCCGTGGTGGTCACAACATTGATCCCGCCCTGATCGAAGAGGCTCTGTTGGGCCATGATGCCGTGGCCTTTGCCGGTGCGATTGGTCAGCCAGATGCCCACGCGGGTGAAATTCCATGTGCATACGTGGAATTGGTCGCAGGGGCCGAGGTGAGCGAGGAGGAATTGATGGCCTTCTGCATAGAAAATGTCACTGAACGCGCAGCCCATCCAAAACATATGCAAATTTTGTCAGAGCTGCCCAAAACAGCCGTGGGCAAAGTGTTCAAACCTGATCTGCGCAAAAGCGCGATTACACGCATTTACAATGCGGCACTGGCCGATGCGGGGGTTGATGCATCCGTCGTGTCCGTGAGGGACGATAAAAAGCGCGGCCTTGTCGCACAAGTCTCAGGTGGAGCAGATGACGCGGCCATCGGCGGCGTGCTGGGTGCCTTCATCAATCAGTGGGAACGCGCACAACCCGCGTGATGTAATAAGATCATGCGCGTATGGATCCGCGTGTGATCTACCAACACTGTCAAAAATGTTTACTGCTGTTTCGCGTCGGGACCGCAGAACATATTGTAAAGCAATTCAATAAGTTGCGCGGTGTTATTGTTTGCCAATGAATAATATATGGTTTTCCCGTCACGACGGGTGTCAACCATGCCGTCCTCGCGCAGGCGAGCCAACATCTGGCTTACGGCAGCTTGGCGACAGTTTAGGATGTCTTCCAATTCGCTTACGGATTTTTCGCCAGATCCCAAATGGCATAGGATCATCAAACGCCCCTCATGCGCCATTGTTTTCAGGAAGTTCGCCGCAAGTGCCGCGTTTGTTTCCAGCTCTTTTGGAGGGGGTTTTAAATCGACTGCCATGTTACGCCTGTTATAAATTTTGGCCGTAGCATGACATATTCGCTTTTTGAGTTCAATTCTTTATCGGCGCGCCCCCTTGAAACGAATTGCCGTTTTGATAGTCACAGGGATCGTCCTGCATCATCAAGTGCAAACCTGTGCCCGTAAACGGATGGGCGCGGGCCAAATCCTCGTCCACATCAATCCCCAAACCTGGGGCGGTTGGGGCGGGAATATATCCGTTCTCCACCCGTATGCTGCCCTTGATCAATTGATCGTGGAACGGGGTTTCAATGGTTTCTGCGATCAATAGGTTGGGAATGGACACGGCCAAATGCACATTGGCGGCCCATTCAATGGGCCCCGCATAAAGGTGCGGTGCCATTTGCGCATTAAAGATTTCGGCAATCGCGGCAGTTTTCTTCATCTCCCAAATGCCACCTGCACGCCCCAATGCGGGTTGCAGGATTGACGCACCGCCTGTACGCAGCACCGTCCCAAATTCCGCCTTTGTCGTCATGCGTTCACCCGTGGCAATGGGGATGTTCACGGCGCGTGCGACGTTCGCAAACTCCAGCAGGTTGTCTGGGGGAATGGGTTCTTCATACCAAAGGGGATTATAGGGTTCGATCGCCTTGCCCAAACGAATGGCGCCATCGGTGTTGAACTGACCATGGGTGCCAAACAGGATATCGGCCCTGTCGCCAACGGCGGCGCGGATGGCGGCGCAGAATTCAACCGACATGGAAATATCGCTTAGGGCGGGGTGGTGGCCGCCGCGCATGGTATATGGACCAGCGGGATCAACCTTGACTGCTGTGTAGCCACGCGCAACCAAATCCGTGGCACTTTCTGCGTTCCATTCAGCATTCGTCCAGAATTGGGATACATCGTGATGTGCCATTGGATAAAGATAGCTATAGGCGCGCACACATTCATTCATCATCCCGCCGAGCAAAGCCCAAACGGGGCGATCCCGATCCTTGCCCAAGATATCCCAACAGGCGATTTCCAATCCTGAAAAGGCCCCCATGACCGTTAAATCAGGGCGCTGTGTAAAGCCCGATGAAAACGTACGACGAAACATGCGTTCCACGTTTTCTGGATTTTCGTTCAGGAAATAGCGAGAAAATACATCTGTGATGACGGCGCGCATGGCCTCTGGCCCGATGGACGAGGCATAGCATTCGCCCCAACCTGTAATGCCCGTGTCCGTTGTCAGTTTCACCAATATCCAATACTGCCCTCCCCATCCTGGTGCAGGGGGGGCGGTGACGATAATATCCAGATCCGTTAGACGCATGAAACGCTTCCTTTAGATGTCAAATTCGATGACATTGCGCTTGGCCGATCCTGATTTTGTATCTTCGATCGCCTCGTTGATTCGATCCAAACGCCAACGGCCCGACACCAATTCATCCAATTTCAGGCGGTCTTGTTGGTACATATCGACCATCCATGGAATATCGCGTTGGATCACCACATCGCCCATTTTTGAACCAACCATGCCTTGGGACACGGCGGCCATCATCACAGGTTCATAGGTGGAGCTTTCGCCCGATTTTGGCATGCCCACCATTACAACCTTGCCGCCATATCCCAAATATCGGGGGGCCTGATCGTAAACTGCACTGACGCCAACGGTGACAAAGACTGCGTCTGCACCACGCCCAATCGCCTTTTTCGCATCACGCCATGGGGCGTCACCCGTTGCCAAGACACCATCCGTTGCGCCAAACTCTTTGGCGATTTCCAATTTCTCTTCGCTCATGTCCACGGCGACAATGCGGCGTGCGCCCGCGATACGTGCGCCCTGAATTGCATTTAGGCCAACACCCCCTGCGCCAATCACCACAACGTCCTGACCGGGGCGCAACGCTGCGGCATTCACAACCGCGCCGACGCCCGTGATCACACCACAGGCCAAAAGAGAGGCAGAGGCAAAGGGAACGCTTTCAGGGATTTTCACGACTTGGGATTGGGCAACAACCACCTTTTCCGCAAATGCCCCACAGGCCATCGCCTGCATTAGGGGGGCGCCCTCGGCTGTTTTGATCGGTCCTTCAACCCCATCCACAGGAGTTTCGCAAATGGTTGGCGCGCCCCCTGAACAGTTTGAACAATATCCACAGGCGCGGATCAGGGTCACAACGACATGATCGCCAACATTCAGACCGCGCACATTATCCCCAACCGCGCTTACACGGCCCGCGGCCTCGTGCCCATAAACCGCAGGCAGGAACCCACCCCAGTCCCCATTGGCAAAGGAAATATCCGAATGGCAAATCGCGACGGCACCCAATGTGACCTCGATTTCTTCATTTTCAGGTGCGCGCAGGTCGATATCCTCGACATGCAGGGGTTTGCCAAATTCGTGGCATACGGCAGCTTTGATGCGGGTCATCTTATGTCCTCACTGATTTTTCGTCAGTTTGTAACAGACAGGCGCAGACGCAAGCCCGAAATCGTCATCAATGGTCGTTAGGCGGCATTATTTTTGCGAAGGGATGCGAAAGAACACCAAGAGCGCGATCAGAACCAAGATGCCCGAGATGAAAAAGGGCATGCCCGGGAAATAAAACGCGCTGTCATCTTTGCTAAACGCGTAAAAGATGCTGGTCATCGTGATCGGTGTGATCATCATGGCCAAGGCGTTCAAACTGCTAATAACACCCTGCAATGCGCCTTGATTTCTGTCCCCCGCGGCACGTGACATCCAGGCCTGCAGTGGGGGTTGGGCAATCACGCCAAGGGCCGCAAATGGGATCATCATCAATAGGATTATCCCGTTCGTCATGATTGAGATGAGCCACAGCGATATTACCTCAATCACCAATCCATAAATTAATGTGCGCCGTTCGCCAAAACTGGCGATAAAGGGTTTGACCAATGCCCCCTGAACAACCGCAAAACAAACCCCATAAATGGTCAGCGATATCCCAATCATCCCGGGTGACCAGTCAAAGCGCACTTCGGTGAAAAAGGGCCAGATGGCCGCATAAATCGCAGTGCCGATGGAATAAAGAAGAAAGACAATGAACATGTCCCGCAATCCGCCCAATTTGGCCAGCGCCTGAAATGCACCAAAGGGGTTGGCGCGACGCCAATCAAAGCTTTGGCGGATATCATCCGTTACGCTTTCGCGCAGCCAAATCGCACAGGACAGGGCGTTTAGCGCGGCTAAGGCCGCCGCCGCATAAAACGGGGCGCGCGGGCCAAATTCACCCAGCAGGCCGCCCAAAACGGGCCCCAAAACAAACCCCATACCAAAGGCCGCCCCGACAAGCCCAAAACGCGCAGCCTTCTCCTCAGACGTGGAAATATCGGCGATATAGGCCGAGGCTGTGGCATGGGTCGCCGCCGTTATCCCGCCCACAATCCGCCCGATCAGCAATAACCAAACGGTCTGCGCCACAGCCATGATCAGATAATACGCAACCATCACGATCAAAGAGATCAGGATCACAGGTTTGCGTCCCACCCGATCTGACAGAGTGCCCAGAAGGGGGCCAAATAGAAATTGCATCATCGCAAAAACCGAGGCAAATGCGCCGGCCCAAACCGATGCATCGGCAGTTGTGGAATTGGGTAGGACCGATTTGAACAATTCGGGCATCACAGGGATCATGATGCCGATCCCCATCGAGTCGAGCAGTACCGTCATCAAGATGATGATAACTGGGAAGTTGATTTTTGATTTGTTCACGATGTCTCTGCCTCTTTGGCGCGCACGGCAAAGGCGTGGGCCTGCTCTGGCGCGGTGCCCATTTGATTTGCGCTGCCAAACTGGGCGGCATCGTTGAATGGATACTTTGTTTTTGCCAAGGCGATCAAATTTGATCCTGTGGCCAGTGCCTCTTGGCACAATTGTTTGACGGTGGCTTGCGCCTCGGTGCGGGGCATCGTTTTGGCCAATTCAAAACTTAACGCCTCGGCATGGATCATTTCGTTCGTGGCTGTGATCTGTGCTGACAGCGCCGTTTGGTTTGGCGATACAGCAGCAGAGATATCATTTGCAATTGTCAGGGCCGCCATGGCCCCCAAACACAATTGGGGCAGGGCCAACCATTCGCTAAACCACGCAGCGCCGTCACGTGCCTCTTTATGTTGAGCGGCAAGGGTCAGAGTGGTTTGTAAACCGACAGCTTGGTTGGCCAATGCCACAATCGTCGATGCCTGAACCGGATTTTCCTTTTGTGGCATGGTTGATGATCCACCTGTTGCGCCGATTTGCACGGTTTTCAGGGTGCTTTGAGAATGGATCAAAATGTCTTGGGCAAATTTGCCCAGGGCTTGGTTCAATCGGGTTTGCCATGCGGCGATACGCTGGATTGGACTACGATCATTGTGCCAGTTGCGTTTTGGATCTTGTAATCCCAATGCGGCGGCCAATTCGGCGCGAAGTCCCGTTGGATCGTCCCCTAAAGCCGAGGCCGTGCCCGCCGCGCCCGCAAGGGACACCCAAAGTGTGCTGGCGCGTAGGTTTTCCATTTCATCCAGCAAGTCAATCAATGGATGACCCCATGATGCAACTGTTGCCCCAAAGCTGGTCAGCGTTGCAGATTGCCCATAGGTGCGGGCAACCATCGGGGTTTCGGCGTGATCTGTCGCCAGTTTGCGCAAATGCGCGATCATGGATTTGAGCGCGCTTTCCTGCAACCCCAGTAACTGACGCAAGCGCAGCATCAACGCGGTATCCGTAATATCCTGCGATGTTGCCCCAAAATGCAGATATTGTGCATGTTCGGGCGCCTGCATCAGTTTCCTAAATTCCGCAACCAGTCCAGGAACACTTACCCCATTTTGTCCCGTAGCATCGCTCAAACCAGCAGGATCAATTTGCAACTCGAGCGAGGCGCGATGAATGGCCTGTGCGCTGATTTCGGGGATTGTGCCAGCCTTGCCCTGCAATATGGCAAGCGTCCCTTCGACCAACATCATCGCACGCACTTCGGCGGTATCTGTAAACAGGCGGCCCGCATCTCCAACGGGAAAGAGTTTTGCGTAATTCGGACTATCAAACAGAGAGGCCGCCATGGGTTTAATCCTTCATGATCTGATCAATCAATGCCGCCAACCCAAGGGGATCTGAAAAGAACGGCGAATGACTGCGCGCGATGTCATAGACATCTGTTTGGTCCCAATCCGACACCATTGTCAATTGATGTTCTGGTGGGATGGTTTGATCTTTTGTACAGCGGATATAGAATTTTGGAACGCGGGCATAATTTTCGCCAATTTGGATTGGGGTGGCCTGCGGCTTGATGGCCTGTGTGCATAGGTTTGCAATCGCAAATTCCACATCTGCATCTGAACAATCCTGATAGAATAAATCACGCGCCTTATGGGGCAGGATATTCATGCCCAAACCATCCGCAGTGCGTTCAATGCCTTCGAGGATCGGTTGGCGCGGGGCCTCTTTGCGCATGTCGGTAAGGGAGACGCCATTGCGTGGAACATAGGCACATAGGTAGATCAGGCGATCAATCCGATCAGGCGCCTTTTCTGCCGCAGCCGAAATGGGAAAGCCCGCCATGGAATGGCCCAAAACAATCGCACTATCCCCGATCGCGTCCAAAATCGCATCGGTATATAGGTCCTGTGTAATGTCGGCGATGGGGTGGGGGTTGTTCCCATGCCCAGGTAAATCAATCGCACGTGCCGTATACCCCAAATCCTGCAGGGCAGGCGCAAGATCGCGAAAGGCCCAGGCACCATGGCAGGACCCATGGACCAACAAAATATCAGGCATGTCCAACCTCTGTCATGAATTCACTTAGGATACGGGCATATTCAGCGGGGATTTCAACGCAGGGCAAATGTCCCGCGCGGCGGATCAATTCGAAACGGGAACCCGGGATCAACTCAACCGTTTCGCGCACCAAATCAGGGGGTGTTGATCCATCCTCTGATCCTGCAATCCCCAAGGTCGGCAGGCGTAATCCAGATGTGGGCGTGTAAAAATCCGTTCCAGAAATGGCCTGACAGCATCCGATATAGCCGTCGTCAGGTTGACGTTCTAACATGTTTTTCCATGCGGCCAATTCGGGTGTTGCACGGAAATCGGCCCCAAACCAGCGTTCCATCACCGCATCAGACAGGGCCGCGATACCAGATTTACGCACCGCATTGATGCGATCCTCCCACAATGCGGGTTGGCCTATTTTAGCCGCCGTGTTGGACAGGACCATGGCACGCACCAAATCCATGCGTTTTACCGCCAAACCTTGGGCGATCATCCCGCCGATGGATAGGCCAACAAACAGCGCATCTTTGACGTTCAGATGGTCCAACAATGCCTCAACATCGCGCACCAAGCTTCCCATGGAATAGGGGGCAGGTGGACAGGCCGATAGCCCGTGTCCGCGTTTGTCATAACGGATATAACAATTGCCCTGCGGCAACAGGGGTAGGACCGCGTCCCATAGGCGCAGATCGGTGCCCAGCGAATTTGCAAAAACAACGGGACGCCCATTTGGGTTCCCGTCAACGCGATAATGTAGATCAATGTGATCTAATTTTGCGATTTTCATTTATGCCCTCATGCGGTTAGCGCGCGTTCGAACATATCTCTATCAACATTCCCGCCCGAGGCAACCGCGATCACGCAGTCTGATGATGTCTGATCACCATAAAAGAGGGCCGCGGCCAGCGCCACCGCACCCCCCGGTTCAATCGTAATTTTCAACCTGTCATGGGCCAGTTGCATGGCATGCAGTGCCTGTTCCTCGGTCACTGTGATCCCCGCATGGCACAACCGCTGCATGATGGGAAAGGTCAACTGCCCTGGGGACAGGGTGACAATCGCATCACATAGGCTGCCCAAAGTGGTGGGATTGCGTTCAATTTGACCAGAGATTAGGGATCTGCACACATCGTCAAACCCCTCGGGTTCGACGGGACGCACACGCATGTTAGGTGCATCCTGTTCCAATGCCAGTGCGATCCCGGATGTCAGGCCGCCACCCCCGCAACAGACCAAAACATCCGCATCCTTTATGCCCAATTCGGCGGCCTGCTGTGCGATTTCCAGACCACAGGTGCCTTGGCCCGCAATCACCTCTGGTTCGTCAAAGGGTTTGATCAGGGTTAGATCGCGTTCCTGTGAAATTCGTGCGCCGATTTCATCACGATCTTCGTGTTCGCGATCATAAAGCACCACCTCTGCGCCTAAGGCGCGGGTGTTGTCGATTTTCGTCTTTGGCGCGTCCGCTGGCATGATAATCACCGAACTGATCCCGTGTTGACGCGCGGCCAAGGCCACACCCTGCGCATGATTGCCCGAGGAAAAGGCGATCACACCCTTGGCACGTGTTTCATCGGGCAGGGCGGATACCGCAGAAAAGGCACCGCGATATTTAAAACTGCCCGTGTGTTGCAAGCATTCGGGTTTTACAAAAACCCGCTTTCCCGCAATGTCATCAAGAAAAGGCGAGGACAGAAGGGGCGTCACACGTTTATGTCCCATCAGGCGATCATTGGCGGCGCGAATGCGGTTATAGTCCATCTTTCATCTCCTTAATCCAGGCGGACAATGTGACGAGCGATTGAGGTTCATCCAGAAACGGAATATGCGCGCGATCTGGAACATGGGTCAGGTGCATGTTGGGCATGCGTCGTTTCATTTCCAGTGCGGTTTTCCGTGACAAGAGATCAGAATTCGCACCATGGATCAGGGCCGTGGGCAAACCGTTTAGCGCATCAAACAGGGGCCATGCATCTACATCGCCTGCATTTTTGAACCCGTCTATCACCGCATCGCGCAGTTTTGGATCATAGGTCAGATGCAGGCCATCTGGATGTTCCTGATACAAAATGCGCGCTTCCTCTAACCAGCGGGAGGGGGGCACATTTGCAAAACCTGTTGCGGTGCGCGCGCGCGCCTCTGCCGCCTCGGCATGGGTTTTTGCGGCGGGGCGGCGGCCCAAATAATCGGAAATGATATCCAAACCCGCCTGTTCCAACTTGGGTCCAACATCATTTAACGCAACACCCAAAAGGCGGTCTTTGGCAGTTGCGGCCATATACATTGCATTCAACCCACCGCGGGAGGTGCCCAAAATCGCAACCTTTTCTAATCCCAGATCATCCAGTAACTCGATTGCGTCCTGCGTTTCGCGTGGCACGGCGTAGGTTGTGAAATCGTCCGCCCAATCCGATGCACCCCGCCCGCGATAATCCAGTGTGATCAGGCGAACATCGTGTAGGTGGGGGGCAACAAACTCAAAATCGCGCCCTGATCGCGTCAATCCCGCCAAACACAGAATGGGCAACCCCGCACCCTGATCCGTGTAGTGCAGGTTTAAGCCGTCAGACGTTTTGAAATGTGGCATTAGCGTGAGGCCAAATCAGGGATCAGTGTCAGATCATCAAGTTCAAAGTTTGGTTCCGCGGGCAGATTGTCTCTTGGATCACCTGCGCGGTTCACCCAGACGGTTTGAAACCCGTATCCACAGGCCCCCGCCGCGTCCCATCCGTTGGATGAAACAAACAAAACCTCGCTTGGGGCGACGCCCAGCTTTTCACCAACGAGGTTGTAGACCTTGGCGCTGGGTTTGAAAATGCCAACACTTTCCACGGATAAAACGTCATCCAACAGCTGTTCTAATCCCGCAGATCGCACCGCGCCATTCAGCATATCGGGTGATCCATTTGACAAGATTGCCGTGATGAACCCTTCTTCCTTTAGTTTGGCAAGCATTTCGGGCACTTCTTCATAGGCCTGTAATTCCCAATAAAGTGCCAAAAGGCGCTCGCGCATCTCGGCCTCGCCCTCAAGGCTGAGGGCGGCCATGGCGAAATCCAATCCATCTTGGGTGACTTGCCAAAAATCTGTGTAATCCCCTGTGATCGCACGCAACCAAGTATATTGAAGCTGCTTTGAACGCCAAATTTCCGCCAGTTGCGGCCAGATTGCCGCCAATTTCGCATGCTCTGGCTCGGCTGCTGCGATACGCGCAGCGGCCGCCACATCAAATAATGTTCCATAGGCATCAAATACGCATGCTTTGATTGGCATAAATCTCTCCTGATCTTTTGATCAAGAAACCATGTTTACGCGCTGGGGGGAAGGGGAATGCACGTAATTTTTTTGACAGATATGCGTGTCGCGCTGCGCAGGAAAACTCAGCGTGTTGGGAATTAACGCATCTTTATCAATACCGCACCGGCGCGCCCAGGTGTCATTGTGGCGTCATGGGCCGCGGCGCTGTCGTCTAAGGGCAGGATGTGATGCACCGCGGGTTTGAACGCGCCCGCTGCATGGGCGCGGTGTAATGCATCAATGGCGGCGTCCCGCTCTGCCGTGGGTAGAATATAGATCAACACGATGTCGATGGTGATAGCCTTGAACAGATAGGGACCAAAAGGAAAGGTTGGGGCCATTTCCTTGCCCGACCCATAGGCGGCGATAATTCCGTTGGCGCGCACGATTTGATGCAACAAATCTGCGTTTAGCCCGAATTCAACCTCAACCGCGCGGTCGACCCCGTTTGGCGCAAGTGCCAAAATTTGATCCGCCAAATCAGCCGCGCGATAATCCAAAACATGATCTGCGCCTGCGGCTGTGATCCGATCAAACGCATCGGGCGACCCTGTGGCAATCACCGTTGCACCCGCCCATTTGGCCAGTTGAATGGCATTGTGCCCAACGGATCCCGCACCGCCCGAGATCAACAGCATCATGCCCGCAACATCACCGCCGCCCAAAACCGCATGCGCAGCTGTCAGACCAGGAATACCCAAACATGCGCCCGTTTCCATGGCCATATCGTCGGGCATATCCACCGCCTGATCTGAGGGCAGCGCGATATATTCAGCGCAGGTGCCAAAGGGGCGCTGCCATTGCCCATTCCAAATCCAAACGCGCGATCCAATGCGGGCAGGGTCCACGCCCTGACCCACGGCCGTGATTATTCCTGCCCCATCTGAATTTGGGACAATCACATCAAATGCGGGTTTCGTCACACCGGGGCGTGCGCCTGCGCGCGCCTTGGCATCTGATGGGTTTGCGCCTGAATATTCAATTTCTACCAAAACATCACCCGCGGCTGGGGTGGGGGTGTCCATTTGGACAAGCTTCATCACATCCTTGGCAGGGCCAAAGGCAGAATACGTCACAGCGCGCATGGGATTATCCTTTTTTGCGAAGTCGGATTACAACATCGATAGATGCGATTTCGGTGCCATCTGGGGCATCAGGTAGCTGCATGATTTTCAATTCTTCCGCAGGCGCATCGCTCAGCTTTGCGTAGTCTTCCCAATAGAAATGGGGGTGATCATGGGTGTTTGTGTCAAAATAGCTTTTGGTGCCGTCGACGGTGATTTCATGCAACAGCCCTGCATCGCAAAATGCACGCAGAGTGTTGTAAACGGTGGCCAATGATACCTTTTCACCACTGCCTTGAGCCCGTTCAAACAGGTTTTCCGCCGTGACATGGCGGTGCTGTCCATCCCCCACCAATGCCTCAGCCAAAACGACCCGCTGCCGCGTTGGGCGCAGATCGGATTTCGCCAGCCAGTCGTGGGCACGTTGTGTCGACACTGTTCGCATTCAAAGCTTCCGTTCCATGTTCACCCCATAATATGATCGTTTTGCGGGCAGTTTCAATTCTTTTCGTCATTCGGGGCCTGTGAAACAAGTGAGAATACTTGCAAGATCAGAGCTGCGGATGCTAGAGAGCGCGAAAGCATACAAAAATGAGAGCGATACTATGTCACCATATCCATCAAGTTTTGACCGCGACGATTTGTTAAAATGTGCCCGCGGCGAATTGTTCGGACCAGGAAATGCGCAATTGCCTGAACCTCCGATGTTGATGATGGATCGCATCACGGAAATTTCCGAGGATGGAGGCGAACATGGCAAGGGCCATGTGATCGCGGAATTCGATATCAAACCTGAACTTTGGTTTTTTGACTGCCACTTCCCCGGAAACCCAATCATGCCTGGATGTTTGGGCCTTGATGGCTTGTGGCAGTTGACGGGCTTTAACCTTGGCTGGCGCGGCTGGCAGGGGCGCGGTTATGCGCTTGGGGTTGGTGAAGTCAAACTGACTGGCATGGTGCGCCCAGATCGCAAAATGCTGACCTATCGTGTGAATTTCACCAAGGCTGTGCAAACACGCCGCCTGACGATGGGTGTTGCGGATGGGATCGTCGAAGCGGATGGCGAAGTGATCTATCAGGTAAAAGATATGAAAGTCGCTCTTTCAGAGAGCTAAAGACAGAAGAAGAGGGAGAGCGACATGCGCCGAGTGGTTGTCACAGGGTTAGGGATTATTTCATCAATCGGGAACAATGCGTCCGAAGTACTAGAGAGCCTGAAGGCAGGTCGCTCTGGTATCACCGCGAATGAGGACATGAAGGAATACGGATTCCGTAGTCAGATCGCAGGCGATATCAAGGGGTTAAGCCTGGCCGATATGATCGACAAACGTACGCTTCGTTTCATGGGACCAGGCGCGGCCTATGCGTATTTGGCGATGGAACAGGCGATTGCAGACGCGGGTTTGAATCAATCTTTGGTTTCAAACGAACGCACGGGATTGGTGGCAGGATCAGGTGGCCCGTCAACCAGTTCAATGTTCGCGGCCCATCAGGTTGTATTAAAGGCAGGATCTCCCAAACGCATTGGGCCACTTGCGGTTCCAAAATGCATGTCCTCAACCATTTCGGCGAACCTATCGACCGCATACAAGATTAAGGGCATCAACTATTCCATCACCTCGGCCTGTTCCACATCCTTGCATTGTATCGGCAATGCTGCGGAACAGATCATGATGGGCAAACAGGACGTGATGTTTGCAGGGGGCGGAGAAGAATTGGATTGGACATTGTCCTGCCTGTTTGACGCGATGGGCGCGATGTCATCCAAATATAACGACACCCCCGAACGCGCATCCCGCGCATTTGACGCAGATCGCGATGGTTTCGTGATTGGCGGCGGCGGTGGCATCGTTGTGTTAGAGGATTTGGAACACGCCTTGGCGCGTGGTGCCAAAATCTATGCAGAGGTCACGGGCTATGGAGCGACATCAGATGGGCACGATATGGTTGCCCCATCGGGTGAGGGCGGCGAGCGCGCGATGCGCCTTGCATTGCAATCCCTGAACAGTGATCGCAAGGTATCTTATATCAATGCCCACGGTACATCGACACCCGTTGGCGATGTGGGCGAGATCGAGGCCGTGCGCCGCGTCTTTGGTCAGGGATCAACACCCCCTGTCAGTTCCACAAAATCCATGACAGGTCACAGCCAAGGGGCGACAGGCGCCCAAGAGGCGATTTATTGTTTGTTGATGTTGGACAATGATTTCATTGCGCCCTCGATCAACGTGGAAACATTGGATCCCGCCCTTGATCCTGCGGAAATCGCAACAAGCCTTGTTGAAAACGCGGGCCTTGATACGGTGATGACCAACAGCTTTGGCTTTGGCGGAACCAATGGGTCCATGCTGATGTCAAAATACCGCGGGTAATGTCCCAACGATCAGCCAGTACTCCAACAGGTTTTGGGGTGCTGACCCACGCTTGACGCCCAGAGGGAAAACCGTCATTTAGGGTCAAAGAACGACGAGCGGGGCAGAAAAATATGCAATCACTGGCTGGAAAACGCGGTTTGGTCATGGGTGTGGCCAATGAACGGTCCATCGCTTGGGGTATTGCCAAGGCATTGGCAGAGGCAGGCGCAGAATTGGCATTCACCTATCAGGGCGACGCCTTTGGTCAGCGATTGGCGCCCTTGGCGGCATCGGTTGGATCGGATTTTATGGTCGATGTGGATGTGACTGATGACGCAAGCCTTGATGCCGCATTTGACCAGCTGGCCGCGCGTTGGCCGACGATTGATTTCGTGGTGCACGCCATTGCCTATTCCGACAAAAACGAGCTGACGGGCCGTTTTGTGAACACCTCACGCGATAATTTCAAAAATTCGCTGGATATCTCGGCCTATTCCTTCATCGAGGTGGCGCGTCGTGCGCATCCCATGATGGAAGAAAACGGTGGCACCTTGATCACCCTGACGTATCAAGGATCAAACAAGGTGACACCATTTTATAACGTGATGGGTGTGGCCAAAGCCGCACTCGAGGCCACGACACGTTATTTGGCAAATGACTTGGGTCCTGATGGAATTCGCGTCAATGCCATTTCCCCCGGTCCGATGAAAACACTTGCGGGTGCTGCAATCGGTGGTGCGCGTAAAACCTATAAACATACAGACCAAAACGCGCCGTTACGTTCTAATGCAACGCTTGAGGCTGTGGGTGGAACGGCCGTTTATTTGGTGTCTGATGCGGGGGCTTGCACAACGGGTGAGATTATCCGCGTTGATGGTGGATACCACGTTTTGGGCATGCCACAGCCAGAGAACCTATAAACCGCAGGTGCATCGGGAACCATTCATATCGAATGGTCCCCAACACGTCGCGGTTTAAATCGGATCACCCAGCAGGCTTGTGCCACCTGCTTTAAATGTACCACCTTAAGAATTGCGGACCGCAGATGGATCACACACGGGGCGTCCATCAGGGTAGCGCCGCGCATCCATGTACCCTTCAACACCATTGTCAATGATCCAATGGTGACAGCCGTTTGGATCAATCCAAATGCCCGCCTGAAGTTCGGTAAGTGGTTTTGCATCAAACCCACGGTCAATTGCTTTGTTATCATTGGCTTGTCCCATGAACATCGCCTTCGACATCAATTCTACGCCGCCGCCACAGGCACTAAGCCCAAGGGGAAGCACGGCCAACATGACCCGTTTAACAAACATACTCATAATGTGCTCATAACTAACGTACGCAGATAATTTCGACACGTCTGTTTTGTGACATGCCTTCTGCTGTGTTGTTCGTTGCGCGGGGTTTGCGTTCGCCATAACCAACAGATTGGCTGACTTGCTTACCCGCCTCGCGTACGATTGCCGCAACGGCATTTGCCCGTCGCTGCGACAGCCGCAGGTTATAGGCATCAGATGCACGTGCATCCGTATGCCCCGCGATTGAAAACACCGTGGCTTCTGAACTTCTAAAGAAATTCAACAAGCGCGCACGTCCACGAGCATCAATGCGATGTTGATCAGTTCCAAAGAACTGATCGGTATTTAAGGTACCGCATGTTGGACCTTGGCGACACACCGGTAATCCCTCCGGTGTAAGATGAGGACTCATATAACCCTCTGCGCCATCATCCATGACCCAGTGTTCACATCCATCTGGATCAACCCAGATGGTTGGTACATAGCGTTCCGCCTGCGCCGCAGCCGAAGTCCCCAACACGCAAAATCTACCCAGCACCAAAAATAACAATCCGCCCCCCCAAGCGATTAATCATACTCAAAACAGTCTCCATACGTATTCATGTGGGTGTATAAACTATACAACGGTATTAACTGACATATTTTAGGGGAGCTGGTACGGGTTTTTTTAACCAATTCGCCTCAAATTTATCGAAAATATGGCGAGAATGTGACTCATTCCTTGGAACTGTTTTGCACATGGAAATAGTGCCCTAGAGAGCAGTTATTGTCGTTTTATGGCAAACAGTGAAATGTGGCGCGGAACACGAAATGGCCCTAATTGAGGGCTTGGCCGTCCAAAGAATTCGGATTGCTTTGGGTGATTCGCACGCGGCGGATGTCCCCAATTTGGATCGTTGGGTCCGTCACATGCACCGCATGCAGGTATTCGGATTTCCCAACCATCTGTTCCTCAAACCGCCCTGCGCGTTCAAACAAAACCGAAACTTCGCGGCCCACCATTGAATCCTGAATGGCGCGTTGTTGTTCTGTGATCAATGCTTGCAAACGATGCAGGCGTTCGGTTTTCACGTCCTCTGGCAATTGATCACGCTCTGCGGCGGGTGTACCTGGACGGGTAGAATACTTAAATGAAAACGCCTGACCATACTGCACTTCGCGGATCAGGTTCATGGTGTCTTCGAAATCCTGATCTGTTTCTTCGGGGAAGCCAACAATAAAATCCCCAGAAATCAGGATGTCGGGGCGCGCGGCGCGAATGCGTTCGATCAGCTTAAGATAGCTTTGCGCATCATGGCTACGGTTCATGCGTTTTAGGATTTTGTCCGATCCCGACTGAACAGGCAGGTGCAGATAGGGCATCAGTTTTTTGCAGGTGCCATGCGCCTCGATCAGATCATCTTGCATATCATTGGGGTGGGATGTGGTGAAACGGATGCGTTCCAATCCATCGATTGCGTCCAACTTCCAGATCAATCGCGCCAATGTCCATTCCGAACCATCTGCGCCCGCCCCGTGATAGGCATTGACGTTTTGCCCCAAGAGCGTGATTTCGCGCACGCCGCGTTCGACCAGATCACGCGCCTCTTGCAAAACGCGTTCTGCAGGGCGCGACACCTCGGCCCCGCGGGTATAGGGCACTACGCAGAATGCACAGAATTTGTCACAGCCCTCTTGCACGGTCAAAAACGCAGCAGGGGCGCGTTTTGCCTTGGGGCGGCGTTTCAGGTGTTCGAATTTATCCTCTTCTGGGAAATCCGTATCAATCGCGCGGCTGCCTGTGCCCGCCTTGGCCTCTAATTCAGGTAGGCGGTGATAGCTTTGTGGGCCGACGACCAAATCCACCATGGGTTGGCGGCGCATAATTTCTTCACCCTCGGCCTGCGCCACACATCCTGCAACACCGATCTTTAAATCAGGCTTTTCGGATTTCAGCGTTTTATAGCGGCCCAATTCGGAATAGACCTTTTCCGCCGCCTTTTCGCGGATATGACATGTGTTCAATAGGATCATGTCCGCATCATCGGGGGTTTGTGTTTCCACATATCCCGATCCGCCCAATGCTTCGACCATGCGTTCACTGTCATAAACGTTCATCTGACAGCCGTATGTTTTAATGTATAGCTTTTTTGGCTCTGACATGGCGCGATCCTTGGGGCAAATTTGCTGCGCGTGTGCTACACAAAACTTGTGTGACTTGCAATGCATGCTGAATTCATCATAACTGAGGCTGTCGAATGGGAATGCAAGGCACGATGGATTATCCAAATTTAACATCGTTTATCAAAAGCGAAGGCCGCAGCTTGGCCAAAGGGCCGATCGCGCTTTTGTTATTGGGGATGATGTCGAAGTTGAAACAACATTGGACCACCACATTAAACTGGGGTTCAAACACATCATTGTATTCGCCAAATCACTTTCTGAAATTGATGAGGATACTCTGACACAGGTCACCACCGTATCTGTCGATACATTCGCGGATGATTGTGTTGAACGGACGGTGAATACCCTCATGCCACATATGGCGGGGGCGTGGGTCTATGTTGGACTTAACGCCGAATACCTGTTTTTCCCGTTTTCCAGTTCGCGCTCGGTTGCGGAACTGCTGGCCTTTCATACCGAAGAACGCCGTGGATCGATGTTGACCTATGTTGTTGATCTATATGCAGGAGATTTGAATGCGGATCCAACAGGCGTGAATGTGGATGATGCCTATTTGGATCGCGCGGAATACTATGCCTTGGCCCGTTTGGATCAACGCACGCGCCAACCGCTTGAGCGGCAATTGAATTTTTATGGCGGATTAAAGTGGCGATATGAGGAATTTGTTCCCTATGAACGCCGCCGCATTGATCGCATGGCATTGTTTCAGGCGAAACAAGATTTGGTCATGCAGGAACAGTTTTTGTTCTCTGATCCCGAATACAACACCTATTCCTGCCCATGGCACAACAATATCACAGCTGCCGTGGCGTCCTTTCGCACGGCTAAGGCATTGAAACGCAATCCAACATCGTCAAAACAAATCGGTGATTTTCGGTGGTTTAACTCGGTCCGCTTTTCCTGGACCGATCAACAATTTCTGGATTTGGGCCTGATTGAGCCCGGGCAGTGGTTTTAAGGGCAATTTACAAAAACGATACATTCTAAAATCTATCCCTTGCGTTTTTTAGATTCGCTTGGCACCATATCTATGAGCAGACATGGAGTAGTGAGTGGCGCAAGGTACGCTATCTGAACCGCAAGAACCCACAAGTGCAGGTCAAACTGCGTTGGAATTTCCTGACAATCGATTGATGATTGAGCTCTGTGGAGAGTTTGACAAAAATCTCGCCAAAATTGAACAGCAGTTGGATGTGCAAATCATCCGACGCGGCAATCAATTGGATATCTTTGGCCCGAATGAGGCCGCAAGCGAAGCGCATAGCGTTCTAAGCAACCTTTATGAACGATTGGAAAACGGCAAATCCGTTGAATTTGCCGATATTGATCGGGCCTTGCGAATGAACCCAGAGAATGACAACCAGCTTGAGATGTTTTCAAAAAGCAGTGTTGAAATCAAAACGCGCAAAAAACCCGTTGAACCGCGCACAGACGCGCAAAAGGCCTATGTTCATTCGCTGATGGAAAATGAATTGGCCTTTGGAATTGGTCCTGCGGGAACGGGCAAAACCTATTTGGCGGTTGCTGTTGCGGTCAGCAAATTCATCTCTGGCGATGTGGATCGGATCATCCTGTCGCGTCCTGCGGTTGAGGCGGGTGAAAAGCTTGGGTATTTGCCAGGGGACATGAAGGATAAAGTCGATCCTTATATGCAGCCCCTTTATGATGCCTTGAACGATTTTCTGCCGGGCAAGCAATTGGCCAAGTTGATCGAGGAAAAGCGCATCGAAATAGCACCCTTGGCGTTTATGCGCGGGCGCACGCTGGCAAATGCATTTGTTGTGCTGGATGAGGCGCAGAATGCGACATCCATGCAAATGAAAATGTTTCTAACGCGTTTGGGCGAGGGATCGCGCATGGTGATCACGGGCGATAGATCCCAAGTGGATTTGCCGCGCGGCGTTGTGTCGGGTCTGTCGGACGCCGAACGCCTGTTAAAGGGGATCAAGGGCGTCGGGTTTAACTATTTCACATCCAAGGACGTTGTGCGTCACCCCTTGGTCGCCGCAATCATCGAGGCCTATGATGAAGAAAGCAAACGCGCATTGATTAAGAACGCGAAACGGTCCCAAGAACAATGAGCGTGGATGTCATCCTAGAGGATGAACGGTGGCGCACACTGGATTTAGAGGGGTGTTCGCAAGCGGCCTTTGACGCGGTGATGTCCCATTTTGATCTGACGGATGCGGGGTTTGAATGCTGTGTTATGGGGTGTGATGACGCAAAAATCGCGGAACTGAACGGGGATTTCCGCGACAAACCACAGGCCACCAATGTTTTATCATGGCCATCCGAGGAACGCGCCGCGCAAGAAGAGGGCGCGCGCCCCGATTTACCAGATACCACCTTTGATCCTGAACTGGGCGATATTGCGATTGCCTATGACACATGCCTGCGCGAAGCCGAGGCTGGTCAAATCGCACCACGGCACCATGTTACACATTTAATTGTACATGCCGTTTTACATCTATTAGGCTATGATCATATACGTGACCAAGATGCCACATTGATGGAAGGTATCGAAATTGAAATACTTGGCAATATGGGGATCGCAAACCCATATGATCAGTAAGACCGCCAAATTGACGGAAGGAAAAAATGGGCGATATTGACGGGTCCTCGAGTGCAGCGCAAAGCGCGCAGTCAAACGAGACCACACATAAAAAACGAACTGGATTTTTTGGGCGTTTATTTTCCCCAAAATCCGCAGATGGCGACGCATTAACACACGCGCCACACTCCCAAAGCAGTGCGCCGAAATTGGGCCTTGCCAACCTCCGCCGTTTGCGCGTTGAGGATGTGGCCATCCCCAAGGCGGAAATCATCGCAGTTCCGGACACCATGACCAAATCCGAATTGGTTGACACATTCCGCAGCAGTACGATGACACGTTTGCCCGTGTTTTCAGGCACGTTGGATACGCCTGTGGGCATGGTGCACCTAAAAGATTTCGCATTGTCCCACGGATTTGAAACCGAGGATCATGATTTCAACCTAACGCAAACCCTGCGTCCTGTGTTGTTTGTGCCTCCCTCGATGCCGCTGTCGGTGCTGCTGACCAAGATGCAGACGGAACGCTCGCATATGGCATTGGTGATTGATGAATATGGCGGTGTCGATGGGTTGGTCACAATTGAGGACCTGCTGGAACAGGTTGTCGGTGAAATTGAAGACGAACACGACATCGAAGAGGCCGATCTTTGGAGCGAGGAGAAACCAGGTCAGTTCCTGTTGCTTGCCAAAACACCATTGGATGATTTTGCCGAGGAAACGGGCATTGATTTGATCGCCCATGATGACATCGACGCAGAAGAGGTGGACACAATTGGTGGACTTCTCTTTATGCTGGCAGGTCGCGTGCCTGTGCGGGGCGAGGTTGTGTCGCACCCGAACGGATCAGAATTTGAAATTGTTGATGCCGATCCACGGCGGGTTAAACGTGTCCGTTTGCGTTTGGCCTCGGTTGTGAAGGCCGCTGAATAAAGCATGCGTCACGGCGCATGGGATAGGGCGTTACGCTGGTCGGCGCGATATCCCAAATGGGCTGCGGCTCTCTTAGGGGGCGGTGTTGCACTTGGCCACGCGCCACTGTCGCTTTGGCTGATCAGCATTGGGTGTTTGATCCTGTTTTTTAGTCTGTCGCGCGATGCAGTATCCCCCATGAAACTTGGTTGGATGTTCGGGTTTGGATATTTCTTTGTCACGCTGAACTGGATTGTCGAACCCTTTTTGGTTGATCTTCAAACCACGGGGTTCATGGCGCCCTTTGCGCTCATTTTTATGGCTGGGGGGCTGGCCCTGTTTTGGGGCGCTGCAGGGTGGTTTGCGCGTGGCTTTGGGCCGCTTGGTTGGGTCTTGGGCCTGACATTGGCGGAATATCTGCGCGGCGTTTTGTTCACGGGCTTTCCATGGGGATTGTTGTCCTACACATTGGCACAAAGCCCTTTTGTTGGTTTCTTTGCTTGGGTCGGACCACATGGCGTAACCCTGTTTTTGTTGCTGATCTCCGCTTTGTGCGCTCAACGATTGTTCGCGCCTGCGGCGGGTGTCAGTGCGATTATGCTGATCTGCGCCCTGATCCCGCTTCCTGAAATGCAACGCGATGTGGCCGAAACAACGGTGCGCATGGTCCAACCCAATGCCCCACAAGAGCAGAAATGGGATCCGTTTTACGCCCCCATTTTTTTGGACCGCATGATTGACGCCACCGCCGCGGACCCCAAGGTTGACGTCATCATTTGGCCAGAAAGCGCGATTTACACCGCCCTGAATTATGCAGATCGCCACATTGAACGCCTGCGCAGTGCGGCGGGCAAGGCGGACGTGATTTTTGGGATTTTGCGGATTGATGAACAAGACCGCCTTCATAATTCACTGGTCCTATCGCGGGAGGATCAACCGTCACAGATTTATGACAAACGCCACCTTGTGCCCTTTGGCGAATACCTCCCGTTTGAGGATTGGTTGGTCCGCAATGGATTTGGATTTGCCCCAGAACTCTTTGGGGTTGGGTTTTCTGCGGGACGCTCTGCCACCCCCATGATCCTGTCCAATTCCGTTAAAATTCTGCCTATGATTTGTTATGAAATCATTTTTCCACGGGCGGTGTCCGCAGCGCGGCAGGATGCAGATGTGATTGTGCAAATCTCAAATGATGCTTGGTTTGGTGGCTTTTCTGGCCCTGCGCAGCATTTGGAAATCACACGTGTTCGCGCAATTGAACAGGGTATGCCGATCATCCGCGTCTCTAACCCAGGCATCAGTGCGGTGATCAATGGACGTGGTGAGATTGCGGATCAAATCCCGTTGAATACGACAAGTCATCTGGATGTGCAGGTGCCGCTTATACACTATAAAACCCCCTATGCGTGGTTTGGAAATTGGGCGTTTTGGGTGATTTGGATCGCACTCTTGGCGCTGGCGATGCGTCAAAGTGTAATTAAGGATTGACGCGCCCGTTACATGGGCCTAGTTCGGTTGAATGTCGTCACAACGGCTTCCTGGCGTGACGATACACATCTAATGGAGCATTTTACATGACAAGAAGCACATATGTATTTACGTCGGAGTCTGTTTCTGAGGGACACCCCGATAAGGTCTGCGATCGTATTTCTGATGCAGTTTTGGACGCCTTTTTGGCAGAAGAGCCAGAGGCACGGGTCGCTTGCGAAACATTTGCCACAACGAACCGCGTTGTGATCGGTGGCGAAGTTGGTCTGTCCGACAAAGAGAAATTATCAAGCTATATGGGCCGCATCGATGAGATCGCGCGTGCCTGCATCAAAGATATTGGATATGAACAAGATAAATTTCACCACGAAACCGTTGAGGTGACAAATCTGTTGCACGAACAATCGGCGCATATTGCCCAAGGTGTGGATGCCGCAGATAACAAAGACGAAGGTGCAGGCGATCAGGGGATCATGTTTGGCTATGCCACCAATGAAACTGAAGAATTGATGCCAGCACCCATTCAGTATTCGCATGCGATCCTGCGCCGTTTGGCACAGGTGCGCAAGGATGGCACAGAACCCACATTGGGACCGGATGCAAAATCCCAACTGTCCGTGCGCTATGAAAACGGGAAGCCCGTTGGAGTGACTTCCATTGTTTTGTCGACACAGCACTTGGATGAAGCGATGACATCCGATGATGTGCGCCTTGTGGTCGAACCCTATATCCGCGAAACCCTGCCCGAGGGGTGGATTACCGCAGACACCGCATGGCACGTGAACCCAACTGGGAAATTCGTGATTGGCGGACCTGATGGAGATGCGGGCCTGACAGGGCGCAAAATCATTGTGGACACATATGGCGGTGCAGCCCCCCATGGTGGCGGCGCGTTTTCTGGTAAAGACCCGACAAAGGTTGACCGCTCCGCGGCCTATGCGGCGCGCTATTTGGCGAAAAATGTGGTGGCCGCTGGTTTGGCCGAAAAATGCACGATTCAGCTGAGCTACGCGATTGGCGTTGCGCGTCCACTGTCGATTTACGCAGATACATTTGGCACAGGTCAGGTCAGCGAAGAGCAGATCGAAAAGGCTGTGTCGGACTGTATGGACCTTACCCCACGCGGCATCCGCACGCATCTGGGCCTGAACAAACCGATTTATCAGCGCACAGCCGCCTACGGCCACTTTGGCCGCGCGCCTGACGCAGATGGCGGTTTCAGCTGGGAGCGCACCGATCTGATCGATGCGCTGAAAGCGGCCGTCTAAATTAAGCGGTGGCGCGCCCTGTTGGGCGCGCCGCTCTATCTCTCGCCCTTATGCATCCTGCAACGGGCTCGCCTTCGCGCTTGCAGGGCACGCGCGAAACGATTACATGCCGCCTCATGGAAAATACACATCACCCCAACGGATCTCCGTGGCGCAATTTTTATGGGCGCTTTAAGGGCAAAACCTTGCGTCCTGCGCAGATTGAAGCCTTGGATGAGGATTTGGATCGCCTGAGCGTTCCAAATGTGTCTTGGGACGTTAATCCAGATCGGACGCAGTTGGATTTACAGGCACTCTTTGGTCAAAAGGACCTGTGGTTGGAAATCGGCTTTGGGGGTGGAGAGCATTTGGTGCATCAGGCGCGATCCAACCCCGATGTGGGTATTATTGGGTGTGAGCCATTTTTGAACGGCGTTGCGATGTTGTTGCAAAAACTGCGCGAAACGCCCTGTGAAAACGTCCGCATTCATCCTGGCGATGCACGCCATTTGTTTGATGTGTTGCCAAATGAATCTGTGTCAAAAGCATTTCTGCTCTATCCTGACCCATGGCCGAAAAAGCGCCATCATCGACGCAGATTTGTGACGCAAGAGCATTTGCTGCCCCTTTATGATGTTCTAAAACCCGGTGCCATTTTGCGAGTGGCCACGGATATTCCCGATTATGTGCGCCAAACATTGCAAGAGGTCCCAAAGGCGGGATTTGAATGGTTGGCGGAGGGACCAAGCGATTGGCGTACCCCTTGGCAGGATTGGATTTCAACGCGATACGAACAAAAAGCGTTTCGTGAGGGGCGGGGCGCGCATTATTTGACGTTTCAGAAGCCGCACGCCTAGACCTTGGGAACTGGTTCCGCTAACAAGAGACGAATTTTAAGCAATCAAGACATAAAGGACGCCACATGTCTGGACACGGCACGCCCATTCCAATGCAAGCAGGTCATGCAAACCCCCTGACGGGGGAGGCGCATGTTCCGGGGGACAAATCGATTTCACATCGGTCCCTAATGTTTGGGGCCATGGCGGTGGGAAAAACCGAAATCTTTGGCCTGCTTGAGGGCGAGGATGTGCTGGACACGGCCAAGGCAATGCGCGCCTTTGGGGCCGAGGTTACACAGCATGGGCCGGGGCATTGGACCGTACATGGCGTGGGTGTTGGGGGTTTGGCCGAACCTGATACGGTGATTGATTGCGGCAATTCAGGAACAGGCGTGCGATTGATCATGGGGATGATGGCGACATCGCCCATCACGGCGACCTTTACAGGGGACGCCAGTTTGAACAAACGCCCGATGGCGCGGATCACTGATCCATTGGCGCTGTTTGGCACGCAATCCGTCGGGCGATCACAGGGGCGTTTGCCATTGACGATTGTTGGGGCCGAAAACCCTGTGCCTGTGGAATATCATTTGCCAGTAGCTTCGGCGCAGGTGAAATCGGCCGTTTTGTTGGCAGGCCTGAATGCGCCCGGCAAAACCGTGGTTGTTGAACCCAAGGCGACGCGCGATCATACCGAACGTATGCTGCGCGGCTTTGGCGCCGAATTAACGGTTGAGGATACGAATGAGGGGCGTGTAATCACCCTGACGGGGCAACCAGAACTACAGCCGCAAACAATTCATGTGCCACGTGATCCATCCTCGGCGGCTTTTCCCGTGTGTGCGGCCCTAATTACACCCGGATCAGATGTGTTGGTGCCAAACATCGGCCTAAACCCCACACGATCAGGGTTGTTTATCACATTGCAAGAAATGGGCGCAGACCTGACCTTTGAAAATGAGCGCGAAGAGGGGGGCGAGCCTGTCGCCGATCTGCGCGCGCGCTATTCGCCGAATATGAAGGGGATCAACGTTCCTGAGCACCGCGCGGCCAGTATGATTGATGAGTACCCCATCCTATCCGTTGTTGCGGCCAATGCGACAGGGGTTACGCATATGGGCGGGGTTCATGAATTGCGGGTCAAGGAAAGTGATCGCATCGACGCCATGGCCCAAGGGTTGCGCGCAAATGGCGTAAGCGTGGATGAAGGCGAAGATTGGTGGGCCGTCACAGGTTTGGGGGCAGGGAATGTACCAGGTGGTGCAACCTGTGAAACATTCTTGGATCACCGCATTGCGATGTCCTTTTTGATCCTTGGGTTTGCATCAAAATCCGCGGTCGCTGTGAATGACGGTGGTCCAATCGCCACATCCTTCCCGATTTTTGAACAATTGATGGGGGATCTGGGCGCAAATATTGAACGGATCAGCGTTTAAAATGCCCTTTGCAATCGCCATAGACGGACCCGCTGCGGCGGGTAAGGGTACAATCGCCCGCGCCGTTGCTGCGCATTTTCAGTGTCCCCATTTGGATACGGGCCTGCTGTATCGGGCGGTGGGGCGCAAAATGATGGATGGCATTGATCCGATCGAGGCGGCCGTGACCCTGTCCGAGGATGATTTGGCGCGTGATGATTTGCGCACTGCTGATGTGGCCCAAGCGGCGTCCAAGGTGGCGGTTATTGCCGAGGTGCGGGCCGCATTGCTGGATTTCCAACGCGCTTTTGCCGCACGCACGGGTGGGGCGGTGTTGGATGGGCGTGATATTGGAACGGTGATCTGCCCCGATGCGCCTGCGAAATTATTTGTCACTGCCAGCGCCGAGGCGCGCGCTAAGCGCCGCTATGACGAATTGATCGAACGGGGGCAGGATGCGTCCTTGGATCAGGTATTGGCTGAGGTAAAAGAACGGGACGACCGCGACATGAACCGCGCCGATGCCCCCCTGCGCCCAGCGGATGATGCGATACATTTGGACACAACCGAGTTGAGCATTGAAGAAGCGGTGGCCAAAGCGATTGAATTGATCGAGGCAAAGCGCGGATAGGGGCACTTACTAATTTATGCGATGTCTCAGCAGAATTGATTTTGTGGTGTAGGCTTGCTGATCGGTGTCGCAAGCGCAGGTTTTGTGTTTCTGTTTATGAGGAACGCCAAGTTATCTGTTGATGACCTTTGACTTTGCGCTAAGCCGACCGCGGGTGGCGGCGAAGACGCCGCCCATGGGGGCGGTCGGCGTCTGCCAATCTGTCGATTGGTGGGAATTTCATTCCATTCGTACACAGTATGTTAAAAAATTGGTCGGGCAAAGTGGTTTGTTAAAAGCCTTACATTGGATGAATTGCTATTTATCACCTGCATTCTCACCAAATCCCCTGAAACCCCTTGATCCTTTACAAAAACAGAGCTAAAGGGGCGCAGTCAGAACGGTGATAACCGCGAGAACGTAAGAGTGATGAGCAGGGTCAGGCAATAACTGGCCTCTTTGCGTTTGGGAAAATCGATTTGACCAATGAACCCTAAGACCAGAGGAGACAACCTCTTGGCCAGAATAAATGCTAGTAAAGGAAACTGAGACCACATGGCTCAAAACACATCTATGGAAGAATTCGAAGCATTATTGAATGAAAGCTTCGAAATGGACACACCCCAAGAGGGCACAGTTGTCAAAGGCAAAGTTATCGCAATCGAAGCGGGACAAGCCATTATCGACGTCGGCTATAAAATGGAAGGCCGCGTTGAACTAAAAGAATTCGCAAACCCAGGTGAATCCCCAGAAGTTGCCGTTGGCGACCAAGTTGAGGTTTATTTGCGCGCCGCTGAAAACGCCAAAGGCGAAGCAGTTGTGTCACGCGAAATGGCCCGCCGCGAAGAGGCATGGGACCGTCTGGAAAAAGCACACGCAAACGAAGAGCGCGTCGATGGCGCAATCTTTGGCCGCGTCAAAGGTGGCTTTACTGTTGATTTGGGCGGCGCGGTTGCGTTCTTGCCAGGATCACAAGTTGACGTACGCCCAGTACGTGACGCGGGCCCATTGATGAACATCAAACAGCCGTTCCAGATTTTGAAAATGGACCGTCGTCGTGGCAACATCGTTGTATCACGTCGTGCAATCCTTGAAGAGTCACGTGCAGAACAGCGTGCAGAAGTCATCGGCAACCTAGCCGAAGGCCAAGACGTAGAAGGTGTTGTGAAAAACATCACTGAATACGGTGCATTCGTTGATCTCGGCGGTGTTGACGGCCTATTGCACGTCACAGACATGGCGTGGCGCCGTGTGAACCACCCATCTGAGATCCTGACAATTGGTGAAACCATCAAAGTTCAGGTCATCAAGATCAACAAAGAAACACACCGCATTTCATTGGGTATGAAGCAGTTGCAAGAAGATCCATGGGAAATCGTTGCGGCGAAATACCCACTGGAATCAGTGCACAAAGGCACAGTGACAAACATCACGGATTACGGTGCATTTGTTGAACTAGAAGCGGGCGTTGAAGGTTTGGTTCACGTGTCAGAAATGTCATGGACCAAGAAAAACGTACACCCAGGCAAAATCGTTTCAACATCCCAAGAAGTTGAAGTCATGGTTTTGGAAATCGATGGTGTCAAGCGTCGCGTTTCATTGGGCCTAAAACAGTGTCAGCGCAACCCATGGGAAGTCTTTGCTGAAACCAACCCAGAAGGCAGCCAAGTTGAAGGTGAAGTTAAAAACATCACTGAATTCGGCCTATTCATTGGTTTGGACGGCGAAATTGACGGCATGGTTCACCTCTCAGACATCTCTTGGGATGAGCGCGGTGAAGATGCGATCCAAAACTTCCGCAAAGGTGACATGGTTCAGGCCGTTGTTTCCGAAGTGGACGTTGAAAAAGAACGCATCAGCCTATCCATCAAAGCATTGGGGGGTGACAAATTCGCAGAGGCGACAGGCGGCGTGAAGCGCGGTTCTGTGATCACTGTTGAAGTTACTGCAATCGAAGATGGCGGCATTGAGGTTGAATACGAAGGCATGAAAACATTCATCCGTCGTTCTGACCTATCCCGCGATCGCGCAGAGCAGCGTCCAGAGCGTTTCTCAGCCGGTGATAAAATCGACGTACGTGTGACAAACATCGACTCAAAAACACGCAAATTGGGTGTGTCGATCAAAGCACGCGAAATTGCAGAAGAAAAAGAAGCAGTCGAACAGTATGGTTCATCAGATTCTGGTGCATCATTGGGCGATATCTTGGGCGCGGCGCTAAAAGGCGACGAATAAACCCAAGCGATAGCTTTCGCATCAATGCCCTCTGCCTTGGCAGGGGGTATTTTGTTTTTGGGGGCTTCAAATGTGGGTAGCGCGCCGTGACCATTCTTTGATCCATGTACGCGATTTGCGTGCTGGTCTGCCTACCTCGTGATTCGAAAATAGGCCGTGGCGCGAGGCGCAAAAATCTTTGCACTTGCAGAAAACATTGCTTTCAAAGGATGTTTTTCCGATACACTCTGGGCGAAGTCGGCGAAAAATTGAGAATATGGCGGTAAATTTCCACAAAGTGTTTCTCAGCCCTCGCATTATTCCTATAGTGGGTGCGCAACACTTGGGAGGGTAACGTCGTCATGATCCGTTCGGAATTGGTCCAGATAATCGCAGATGAAAATCCACACTTGTTTCAGCGCGACGTTGAACGCATCGTTAACACCGTTTTCGATGAAATCACCAATGCGCTTGCCAAAGGCGAACGGGTTGAGTTGCGCGGATTTGGGGCCTTTTCGGTGAAAAAGCGAGACGCTCGCGTGGGCCGCAACCCACGCACAGGAGAATCTGTTCCTGTTGAGGCCAAGGCAGTGCCGTTTTTTAAAACGGGTAAATTACTGCGGGATCGTTTGAACGGGAAAGAGTCATAATGCGGTATTTGCGCTATGCCTTTTTGGCCAGCCTTGCGTTTGTTTTGGTGTTGTTGGCTGTCGCAAATCGCGAAATGACAACACTGTCGTTTTTGCCTGCCGAATTGAACGACATCGCGCCCTTTGCGTTTTCAATCAATCTCCCTGTATTTTCTGTATTCTTTTTGGGCATCTTCTTTGGCGTCGGCGTTGGGTTTGCGTGGGAATGGCTGCGTGAATATAAATTACGCGCCGAAGCCTCACGCAATGGCCGTGCCCTACGCAAGGCCGAGCGCGAGCTTGCCAAGTTAAAGGGTGAAAAGTACAAAGATCAAGATGACGTTCTTGCCCTGATTGAAGACCCCGCATAATCCAGATGACAAACCCTGTATCTGTGAAAATTTGTGGCCTGGCCACTGTGGACGATGTGCGTGCCTGTGCGGATGCGGGCGCCAATTATATGGGGTTGGTGTTTTTTGAAAAATCGCCCCGTAATATCATCATTCCAGCCGCCCGTGAATTGGCATTGGCGGCCCCCTTGGGATTGGCCAAGGTTGCCTTGGTCGTGAACCCCAGCGATGCTGAATTGGATGCGATCACCGCCACTGTTCCGCTGGACATGTTGCAGCTTCATGGCCGCGAAACACCCGAACGCGTGGCAGAGGTGAAGGCGCGTTATGGCCTACCCGTGATGAAGGCGGTTGGCATTGCGGATGGGGATGATTTGCCCAAACTCGAAAGCTATTTCGGTGTGGCCGATCAAATTCTTGTGGATGCAAAACCGCCCAAGGGTGGGGAATTGCCGGGCGGCAATGGCCTGTCATTTGATTGGCGCTTGATTGCGGGGCGGCGTTGGCCCTGTCCTTGGATGTTGGCAGGCGGGCTAACCCCTGAAAACGTGGCCGAAGCGGTCAAAATGACGGGCGCGAAACAGGTGGATGTGTCCAGCGGTGTCGAAGATGCGCCGGGCCAAAAAAACGCCGAATTGATCCAAAAATTCGTTCAAAGCAGCCGTGCGTAAATTTTTCCTGTGACATCGCGTGATTTATTGCGCGGGCGCTTTACCATACCCACATGACAGGCTAAACCTAGCGGGTGAATGGCGGAGGACCAACAATGGCAAACGATCTCTTCAATAGCTTTATGACAGGCCCAGATGATAAGGGGCGTTTTGGTAAATTTGGGGGCCGCTTTGTGTCGGAAACCCTGATGCCGCTGATCCTAGAGTTGGAAGAGCAGTATGAACGCGCCAAAACGGACGATGCGTTTTGGGCGGAAATGAATGATCTGTGGACGCATTATGTTGGCCGTCCCAGCCCGATGTATTTTGCCGAACGCCTAACCGATCATTTGGGTGGTGCGAAAATCTATATGAAGCGGGACGAGCTGAATCACACAGGCGCGCATAAAATCAACAACGTGTTGGGCCAAATCATTCTGGCGCGTCGTATGGGCAAAACCCGTATCATCGCGGAAACAGGGGCGGGCCAACACGGCGTGGCCACGGCGACTGTCTGTGCGAAATTTGGTTTGAAATGCGTGGTTTACATGGGCGCACATGATGTGGAACGTCAGGCACCAAACGTATTCCGTATGCGCCTGTTGGGGGCAGAGGTTGTGCCCGTCACGTCAGGCCGCGGAACGCTTAAGGATGCCATGAACGATGCGCTGCGCGATTGGGTGACCAATGTGCGCGACACATTCTATTGCATCGGAACCGTTGCAGGCCCACATCCGTACCCTGCGATGGTGCGCGATTTCCAATCCATCATCGGCAAAGAGGCCAAAGAGCAGATGATGGCGGCCGAGGGTCGTTTGCCCGACACGTTGATCGCCGCAATTGGTGGTGGATCCAACGCCATGGGTCTGTTTTATCCCTTCCTTGATGATAAGGATGTGAACATCATCGGTGTTGAAGCAGGCGGCAAAGGCGTCAATGACGTCATGGAACATTGTGCATCCCTAACGGGTGGTCGCCCGGGCGTTTTGCACGGCAACCGCACCTATTTGTTGCAGGATGGGGATGGTCAGATTTTGGAAGGCTTCTCAATCTCGGCAGGTCTGGATTATCCGGGGATTGGACCAGAACACGCATGGCTGCACGATATTGGCCGCGCAAAATATGTGTCGATTACTGATAAAGAGGCGCTAGAGGCGTTCCAATTGTGTTGCGCGACAGAAGGGATCATTCCCGCGCTGGAACCTTCGCACGCAGTGGGTCACGTAATGAAAATCGCGCCAACCCTGCCATCTGATCACATCATTTGCATGAACATGTGTGGGCGCGGGGACAAGGATATCTTTACCGTTGCACGCCACCTTGGCTTTGACATGACGGGCCCCGAGGGCCGCGATGCTGGCTAGGGCATGGCCCTGTTCCTAATCATTTTTAATGTTGTTGCCCCTGTCGTTTTGATAGCGGGCAGCGGCTATCTCTGGGTGAAGCGGGGGGTTGAGTACCCAACCGAGTTTGTCACCCGCTTGGCGACCAATATCGCGATCCCCTGTTTGGTGTTTGACAGTCTGGTCAACACGGACATCGACCCCGAGGCCTTGGCCACCATGTTCTGGGCCTCACTTGCGACCTATGGCGGGGCGATGGTGGCGGTTTACATTTTTGTTAAACTGGCCCGTTTGGACATGCCCAGCTATTTTGCGCCGTTTGTCAGTGGGAATACAGGCAACATGGGATTGCCACTGTGCCTTTTTGCCTTTGGGCAGGCGGGCTTTGGCTATGCGATTATTTTGTTCAGTGTGACATCTGTCTTTGCCTTTAGCATCGGGATTTACGTGATCACAGGCGGCACATCCTTGCGCAAATTGGCGCGTGAACCCTTGGTTCTTTCAACACTTTTGGGGTTGGTGTTTTTGGTGCAGGAGTGGCAGTTGCCTGAGTTTTTGGCCAATACCATCAACCTGGTTGGGGGGATCGGCATTCCAATCATGCTTATGACGCTGGGCGTTGCGGTTGCGCGATTAAAACCCGCAAACATTCTGAATTCCATTTGGCTATCGGTGGCGAAAATCGCCATTTGCACGGGCGTTGCCATTGTGGTCGGCGCGTTTTTTGATCTGCCCGATGCGGCCTATTCCGTGCTGATCTTGCAAATGTCGGCGCCTGTTGCGGTGACATCCTATCTACTGGCCGAACGGTTCAAGGTGGACGCCGATGCGGTGGCAGGATTGGTTGTCGTCTCCACCGTTATGACCATCGGTGTCGCGCCCTTGGTCCTGAGTTTCGTGTTGGTGTGACGCTCTAAACTTTAGCCTAGTTGAGTTCTGCTCAAGCCAATTGTCAGATTGGCAGACGCCGACCGCCCCCATGGGTGGCGTCTTTGTTGCCACCCACGATTGGCTTCGTGCAATGAAAAACCCATTGACGTAGAGGCGAAAGTTGCCCGCAATACATCCGAGCCCCATCCAGCTTTCATCACTTCTGCCTCAGCTGCGTAGCTGGGGCAGGGTGTTGTTAGATCTCGTTCAAGCGATCCATCGCGGCTTTTAGCTGCACTTCTTCCTCTTCGCGCTCGGCAAGATTTGTGCGCGCTTCTTCGACCACCTCATCAGGGGCAGAGGCGACGAATTTCGGATTGTTCAACCGTCCGCGCAAACCGCCCAACTCCTTGGCCAATTTCCCAAGGGATTTTTCAAGGCGCTCTTTTTCTGCGTCAATGTCGATAATATCTGCGAGTGGCAGGCCAAAGGTGCCACCCGGAACCGCCACGGTGATCGACCCCTTGGGGAAGGCATCCGCATGGGTCAAATCTACAACACGGGCGAGTTTCAGGATCATCGCCTCGTTTCTGTCCCATGCGGCCTGACCTGCAGCGTCCAACTCGGTGACAATCATCGGAATGCGCAGACCCGCAGGAACCCGCATTTGCGAACGGGCGGAACGGATCCCTTCGATCAGGCTGATCACCCAGTTCATTTCACGATCTGCGACGGCGTCCACCAATTCGGCGGCGGTGTATGTTGGCCAGTCGGCGTGCACGACCATTTTGGCCCGTTCGCCCAATGCGCCCCACAGCTCTTCTGTGATGAAGGGCATAATCGGGTGCAGAAGGATCAAACATTGATCAATCACCCAGCCCATCACGCGGCGCGTTTCCTCTTTTGCAGCCTCATCATTACCATTCAACAGCGGTTTTGACAGTTCCACGTACCAATCGCAGACCTTGCCCCAAACATAGGCATAAAGCGCCTGAGCCGCATCGTTGAACCGATAGGTGTCAAAGGCCGCGTCCACCACCTCGCGCACTTTGGCGGTTTCGCCGATGATCCATTTGTTGACCGCTTGGTCGGCCATTGGAACGGTGCCATCGGATAGCACGGCCTCATTCATTTCGGCAAAACGGGCGGCGTTCCACAGTTTGGTGCCGAAATTGCGATATCCTTGGATCCGCTGCATGTCCAATTTCAACACACCCCCGATAGAGGCCATGGCAGCATTGGTGAACCGCAGCGCATCCGCGCCGTATTCATCAATGATGTCCAATGGGTCAATCACATTGCCCGTGGATTTTGACATTTTCTTGCCCTTGGCGTCGCGGACCAGCCCGTGCAGGTAGACCGTATCAAACGGGATCTGATCGACCACGGCCAATTGCATCATCATCATCCGCGCAACCCAGAAAAACAAAATGTCCTGCCCCGTGATCAGGGTTGAGGTTGGGAAATATTTGTCCAGTGCCGCATTTTGTTCGGGCCAGCCCAACGTACCAATTGGCCATAGGCCAGAGCTGAACCAAGTGTCCAAAACATCGGGATCACGGGTTAGGGTTTTGCCAGGCGCTTGTGCCTGTGCCTCGGCCTCGGTTGCCGCACAATATTGATTGCCTTTTTCGTCAAACCACACTGGCACCTGATGACCCCACCATAGTTGACGCGAAATACACCAGGGTTCGATGTTTTCCAGCCAGTGATAATAGGTTTTTTCGCCTGACTCTGGAATGATTTGCACGGTTCCATCGCGCACCGCGTCTAAGGCGGGGCCAACGATTTTGGCGGTCTCGACAAACCATTGATCGGTCAGCATGGGTTCGATCACGACCTTAGAACGGTCCCCAAAGGGCTGCATGATCGGTTTGTTTTCTACATGCGGGATTAGGTCGGCTTCGCCGTCGTCACCCGCTTTGGGGTTGGGGATCATGACGGCATTGCCCTCGACTGTAATGGCGGCCACAACCCGTTCACGGGCCTCCATCCGATCCAGCCCACGATATTCATCGGGGACAAGGTTCATGGCAGCGACTTTATTTTCGTCCCATTCAATTTCGCCATTTGAAATGCGCTGCGCCTCTGCGGCCTCTTCTGCGTAAGGGCGGCCATCAGCGCGCATCGCGGCGCGTGTGTCCATTAGGTTGTACATTGGGATGCCGCCACGCTTGGCCACTTGATAGTCGTTGAAATCATGCGCGCCGGTGATTTTCACCGCACCTGATCCAAAATCAGGATCGGGGTATTCATCGGTGATGATGGGGATCAAACGGCGATGCTCCTTGGGGCCAACGGGAATTTCACACAGTTTGCCAATAATCGGGGCATAGCGTTCATCGCTGGGGTGTACCGCAACTGCGCCATCACCCAACATGGTTTCAGGCCGCGTTGTCGCGATTGAGATATAGTCGCGTTCCTCACTTAGCGTGATGTTTCCATCTTCGTCCTTTTCGACGTAGGTATAGGTTTGACCATCCGCTAGCGGATATTTGAAATGCCACATGTGGCCCGCAACTTCGATGTTTTCGACCTCAAGATCTGAAATTGCCGTTTCAAAATGCGGGTCCCAATTGACCAAACGTTTGCCGCGATAAATCAGGCCTTTCTTATACATCTCAACGAAAACTTTGATGACGGCGTCATGGAAATTGCCATCCTCATCCGCGGGGGCATTGGGGGCGCCCGACATGGTGAATGCGGTGCGGTCCCAATCACAGCTGGCGCCAAGGCGTTTTAGCTGATTGATAATTGTGCCACCGGATTGTTTTTTCCATTCCCAGACTTTCGCCAAAAACGCCTGACGGCCCATTTCAGCGCGGGTTGGTTCGCCCGCTTTGGCCAATTCACGTTCAACAACCATTTGTGTCGCGATCCCTGCGTGATCGGTGCCAGGTTGCCACAGGGTATCGACCCCCTGCATGCGTTTCCAACGGATCAAAATATCCTGCAATGTGTTGTTGAATGCATGGCCCATGTGCAACACGCCTGTCACGTTGGGGGGCGGGATCATGATGGTGAATGTTTCGTCTCGCGTGGCGTTCGCGCCCGCTTTGAAACATCCTGCCTGTTCCCACGCTGCATAAATGCGCGCTTCTGCCGTGCCAGTGTCGAAGGTTTTTTCCAGTGCCATGAAAATGCCTATTCATCGTGTTGGTGTGCGCGGATGGGTCTAACCTGATTTTTGCAAAAGGGAAAGCAACATTGCCAAGAATTCCTGCACGTTGCGTCACGAATACACAGGAGTTTTCAAGAAAAGGTGGAAAAGGGTTGGACAGCCCTAAATACATGAGTAGTGTTCGCACAAAACACAGACGGATTAACGGGATATAAACCACATGGATAAGTTCGGAAAAAGCCAATCTATTACACGCGTCGAAGACCAGCGTTTTTTAACAGGATTTGGTAAATACATCGACGATATCGCACCTGCCGATGCACTGCATGCGTTTGTTTTCCGCTCGCCTATCGCGCATGGTGTGATCACTAATCTGGATGTCAGCGATGCACGTAACAGTGATGGTGTTGCCGCTGTGATTACTGCAGCTGATCTGATCGCCGCGGACATTTCCATGGATTTGGAAGGCACGGTTGTGAAAAACCGTGATGGCACTGACGGGGCAAAACCACCGCGTCCCTTGTTGGCAACGGACCGTGTGCGCCATGTTGGTGAACCTGTTGCGATGATTATTGCCGATACCATGCAGCAGGCACGCGATGCGGCGGAATTGATTGAATTTGATTATGATGAACTGCCCGTTCAATTGGCACTGGCCCCGGGTGACACGGACATCCATGACGAGGCGCCCGGTAACCTGGCGTTTGATTGGGAAATGGGAGATGCTGAAAAAACTCAAGCGGAATTTGATAATGCTGCGCATGTTGTGAAATTAGAAGTGGGGGACAACCGCGTCATCGTGAATTCCATCGAACCGCGTGGATGTTATGCGGAATTTGACGGCGAACGTTTGCATGTTGCCATGAATGCCCAAGGGGTTTGGGCCCATTGGAACCGCCTAAGCCAAATGTTGAACATGCCCAAGGATAATGTCCGCGTCACCAACCCTGATACAGGCGGTGGATTTGGGATGAAGGCCATGGCCTACCCCGAGGCCTATGTCCTGGCACATGCAGCGATGACATTGGGCCGTCCCGTGCGTTGGATGTCAGATCGCACAGAAGCGATGCTGACCGACAATGCAGGGCGCGATTTGGTGTCATGGGCAGAGTTTGCATTTGATGCCGATCACCGCATTAAGGCCTACCGCGTGCATACGGATTGCAACATGGGGGCCTATAACTCGCAATATGCACAACCCATTCAAACGCAACTGTTTTCACGGGTTTTGATGGGTACCTATGATGTTCAAGCGACCTATTTAAGCGTGAAGGGATATTATACCAACACGACACAAGTGGACGCCTATCGCGGTGCGGGTAGACCCGAGGCGATCTATGTCCTTGAACGCCTGATGGATCGTGCCGCGCGGGAATTGGGTGTGGATTTGTGGGAATTGCACCACAAAAACTTTATCCCGTTGGAGAAGTTTCCGTATAAATCAACCACGGGTGAAGTTTATGATGTGGGTGATTTTTCGCGCGTTTTGAATCATGCTGAAATCGCCTGTGATAGGGCAGGATTTGGATCACGCAAATCTGCATCTGAGGCGGCAGGCAAACTGCGTGGTCAGGGCTTGTGTTTTTATATTGAATCTATCCTTGGTGATCCAAGCGAAAGTACGCGTGTTGAATTTAACGACGATGGCACGGTTTGCATTTTTGTCGGTACGCAATCAAACGGACAGGGGCATGAAACGGTTTATGCAAAATTCCTGTCTGATCAAACGGGCATCCCAATGGATAAAATCATCGTGGTTCAGGGCGACAGTGATCTGATCAAACAGGGTGGGGGCACAGGCGGATCGCGTTCGGTCACCGTGCAAAACAACGCCACCTTGGCGACGGTCGATAAAATGATCGAAACCTTTTCCCTCTATCTTGCGGATAAAATGGGTGTCGCGGCCGAGGATATTTCCTTTGACGATGAAACTTTCCGCGCCGCGGGATCAAACCTTACGCCGACCTTCCTTGAGGCGGCGGAAATGGCCCGCGAAGATGGACGTGACGATCTTTTGATCCAAGAGGCGCGCGCAACACTTGAGGCGCGTTCGTTCCCCAATGGGGCGCATGTTGCCGAGGTTGAGATTGACCCACAAACAGGGAAAACTGTGGTCGATCGTTATGTTGTGGTTGATGATTTTGGGAACCTTATTAATCCCCTATTGGCAGAAGGTCAGGTGCACGGCGGTGTTGCGCAGGGCCTAGGACAAGCATTGTGTGAACATGTGGTCTATGATGAGGATGGTCAGTTGCTGACCGCGACATTTATGGATTATGCGATGCCCCGCGCGGTGGATATGCCGTTTGTAAAGTTTGAAACAGAACCTGTTCCGTCAACGGCCAACATCATGGGCATGAAGGGCTGTGGCGAGGCAGGAACCGTTGGGGCAATGGCGGCGGTCGCAAATGCGGTGCAAGACGCCCTGTGGGATCGTGGTGTGACCCAAGCGGACATGCCATTCACCCCGCATCGCGTTTGGCAGATGCTGAATGACGCGCAAAAGGCCGCCGAGTAACGCACGTTCCCGTGTACTGCGCTGGGGAGCGGATGAAATAGGCGCATCCCATTAAATAGAGCAGGTGTGGTTTTGAGGGTCACGTTTGGATATTTGGGGCATTTGTTGGGGCACGAAACAGCGCGGCCTTTGTCCATTGTTCCCCTCATCTGGATGATGGAACATGCCGAGCGCTACGGTCTGCGCCTGCCTTGGGCTTCAATGTCAAAGCCCCAAGCGTTGGCATATCACGTGGGTTGTGACGGTTCATTTGGGTGCGGACCAAACGGCAGGTGAAATTATCAAGTTTTGAATGGATTCATCCATCGGTGTCGGATCGCAATTGACATTGGGCACGGCCCCATCGCACTGTGCCAAAAACGAAACGAGGGGCCCATGGACGAACACTATAGCGATGCATATTTGCGCGACATCCTAAAGCGGACAAAAAATATCGTGGGGGTCGGGGTAAGCCCAAATCCACAACGCCCCAGTTATTTCGTGGCCCGCTACCTTGGGTTAAAGGGGTTTAATGTGATTTCGGTCAATCCAGGACACGCGGGAAAAGAGCTTTTTGGATCAACCATCCGTGCCTCCCTGTCAGAAATTGAAGAACCCATTGATATGGTGGATATTTTCCGCAGATCCGATGCGGTGCCCACAATTGTGGATGAGGCGATAGAGAGGTTTTCGGATCTAAAAACCGTCTGGATGCAAATCGGCGTGACCCACCTTGAGGCCGCAGAAAAAGCGCGCGCGAAAGGCATTGACGTGATTATGAATCGCTGCCCGAAAATCGAATATCAACGCCTGTTCTGGGAATTGCGGATGGCGGGGTTCAATACGGGTGTGATATCGTCAAAGCTGAGTTAAGCACGATTTCGTGCATGCGATAAAACCTTTGGTACACTACCGTCGGCGATCAACAGTGCTTAGGCAATGAAGCTCCCGACCTCTGGGAAGGGCGTGGGCTGAATCGCACGATTGGTCTTCGCATTCGCTTCGACCGCGCATGATCTGCAAGCTGTTCGATGGGGATCTATCTACAGTGAATTGCCGTTAAAGTATCAGCTTTCAGACAGGTTCAACACCGAACGCTTTGGGTTAGCGATTTAATACAATGCTGTGAGAAACTAACTGATTTTGATGATATGAAATCACCCTCGATAGGCTTTTTCGGCGATGCCTGATTGTCCCTGACGGCGGGCCAATTCGCTTACGACATCACGCCATTCAACGCCACGGGCGTGCAGCATGACCATCAGGTGAAAAATCACATCTGCCGCTTCGCTGGTTAGGGCCGTAGGGTCGTTTTTGACTGCCTCAATAATTGCTTCCACCGCTTCTTCGCCGAATTTTTCGGCGCATTTTTCAGGGCCTTTGGCCATCAATTTAGCGGTCCAGCTTTCCTGAGGGTCGCTGGCGGCGCGGTGTTTTACGGTTTCAAAAAGATCATCTAGGGTCATCAATTCATCCTCATCAGAATTCCCGCGGCTTGCATATGCGCTTTAGCCTCCTGGACAGTATATTCCCCAAAGTGAAAGATAGAGGCCGCCAATACGGCGGATGCACCACCTTGGGTCACACCATCCACCAAATGATCCAAATTGCCAACACCGCCTGATGCAATCACAGGAATAGACACCGCATCTGAGATTGCGCGGGTCATGGGCAGGTTGAACCCTGATTTCGTACCATCACGATCCATAGAAGTTAACAGGATTTCACCCGCACCTTTTTCTGCAATCATTTGCGCAAATTCAACCGCATCAATCCCTGTGGGCTTGCGGCCCCCATGCGTGAACAATTCCCACTTGCCGGGTGACACAGTTTTTGCATCAATCGCACAGACAATGCATTGGCTGCCGAAATGATCGGCGGCCTGACGAACCACATCGGGATTGGCCACAGCGGCGGAATTAAACGAAACCTTATCTGCACCCGCCAACAGAAGGGCGCGCACATCCTCTACCGTGCGTACGCCACCGCCAACGGTTAGGGGGATAAAGCATTGTTCCGCTGTGCGACGCACCATATCAAACATGGTGCCACGGTTTTCATGGGTTGCGTGGATGTCCAAAAAACAAATCTCATCCGCGCCTGCGGCATCATATCGTGCGGCGGCCTCAACCGGATCACCCGCATCGCGCAGACCAACGAAATTCACGCCCTTAACTACGCGGCCATCGGCCACGTCCAAACAGGGGATTAACCGTGTCTTAAGCATTTATCACCTTTAACGCTTCACCCAGATTAATCGCCCCATCATATAGTGCGCGTCCAGAAATGGCACCGTTCAGGGGCGCACCACAAGATTTTAGCGCCTGAAGATCTGCGATTGACGACACACCACCCGAAGCAATCACGGGGATTGAAACCGCATTCGCCAGATCAGCTGTCGCCTGAATATTAGGCCCCTGCATCGCGCCGTCACGGTTGATGTCGGTATAAATGATCGCGGCGACACCCGCATCCTCAAACGATTTGGCCAAATCAGTGACCATCACATTTGTTTCTTCGGCCCAGCCTTTGGTCGCAACTTTGCCATCGCGCGCATCAATGCCCACGGCCACATGCCCGGGGAATGTACGTGCGGCCTCGCGCACCAAATCGGGGTTTTCAACGGCAACGGTGCCCAAAATCACTCGCTGCAACCCTTTGTTCAGCCAGTTTTCGATTGTTGCCATGTCGCGGATGCCGCCGCCCAATTGCGCGGGCACCTTGCACCTAGACAAAATCGCCTCGACAGGAGCGGCGTTCACGGGTTCGCCCTCAAACGCGCCGTTTAGGTCCACCAGATGCAGCCATTCACATCCCGCATCTACAAATTCCCGTGCCTGTGCGGCGGGGTCTGTGTTAAAGACGGTTGATTTGTCCATATCCCCACGCAACAGGCGCACGGCATTGCCATCTTTTAGGTCAATTGCGGGATATAGGATCATGGGACTACCTCATTTCATATGTCGCGGCCTTTTGACATGGGGCGTTGAAAAATGCAACGTGACCTAAAGTGAGGCTTGCTAAAATATCGACTTCACCGCAGTCTACGCTCATAACCTGGGAGGTTGACATGAAAAACACTTTGGTTGCTGCCGCATTCGCTGCGGTTTTGACGGTTCCTGCATTCGCGGATCCTGTCTTTGGCACATGGAAGACTATACCAGATGATAACGGTCGTTTTGGACACATTGAAATAAAACAATGTGGAGACACCATTTGTGGTGAGATGGTCGCAAGTTTTGAGGCAAATGGTAATAAATATAAATCTGACAATTTAGGAAAAAATATTGTTTGGAATATGATGCTAAAGAAAGATGGCAAATACGGCGGTGGCAAAATTTGGAGCCCAGATCGTGACAAAACCTATAGCTCGAAGATGGAGCTGGTTGACGGCGGCAACGGGCTCAAGGTTAAGGGCTGTGTTGCAATCATCTGTCGTGACGGCGGAACATGGACGCGGGTGAAGTAAGTCGTCCCAGAATACCTGCAGTTAAATCGCGGCCTAAACCAAAGCAAAAGGCGCCCTCGCGCCATCTGTAAGTGGTGTATCATTGGAATGATCTTTGACTTGTGCACGATCCTGACCGAAGCTTAGCCCTAAGGACGCCAGGTCAGGAAATTCCCAATAATGTGCAGCCCTTGGGACGCACTTTTTTCTGGGTGGAATTGCAGGCCGATCATGGTGTCGCGGGCTACAACGGCCGTGATATCGCCCGCGTAATCCACGTGTGCGATGCGCTGTTCTGGGGTTGCGACCTGCATCTGATAGGAATGTACGAAATAGGCATGATCGCCCGATTCGATCCCATCAAAAATAGGGTGGGGGTAGTCGATAACTAAATTGTTCCACCCCATATGCGGGATTTTCAATTTGGGATTGGTAGGTGCAATTTTATGCACGGCCCCATCAATCCATCCCAAACCCGGTGTCTGCTTATATTCATGGCCTTCCTTCGCCATTAACTGCATACCCACACAGATCCCCATAAAGGGGCGTGCTTTATGTTCCACCGCGTCACATAGGGCATCATAAATGGCACTGTTGATCAGGGAATCACGACAGGCAGGAAAGGCGCCATCTCCTGGTAAGACCAGACGATCAGCCCGCGCCACCACATCAGGATGGGATGTCACCACTACATCGCCCGCATCCAGTTCAGCGGCCATTTTTTCAAATGCCTTAAGAGCGGAATGTAAATTCCCGCTTTCATAATCAATCAGTGCGGTTAGCATGGCGGATCAAAGCGCCCCTTTGGTTGAGGGCAGGGCCTGCGACATGCGGGGGTCAATTTCAACTGCCTGACGCAAGGCACGCGCCACTGATTTAAACGCCGCCTCGGTGATATGGTGCGAATTTAGGCCATGTAACTTATCAATGTGCAGGGTTAGGCCCGCGTGTGTTGACAGCGCCTGAAAAAATTCACGCACCAACTCGGTATCAAAACCCCCAATTTTCTGCGTTGGCATATCTAAATTGAACACCAAAAACGGACGCGCCGAAATATCCAACGCCGTGCGAACCAATGCATCATCCATCGGCAATAAGCAGCTGCCATAGCGATTGATGCCCTTTTTGTCGCCCACCGCCTGCACAAAGGCCTGACCCAAAGCGATGCCTGTATCCTCAACGGTGTGGTGATCGTCGATGTGATAATCGCCCACGGCGCGAATGGTCATATCGATCAGCGAATGACGCGACAGCTGATCCAGCATGTGATCAAAGAACCCCACACCAGTCTGATTGTCATACTGTCCTGTACCATCTAAATTGATAGTGACCGAAATTTGCGTTTCGGCCGTGTTTCGCGTGATAGTGGCGCTGCGCATAATGTTACTCGTATTTTTAACTGCACTTGGCTTATATTCTTCTTGTCTAGCTAGGCCAAGTCCCAAATCAAATTGCGATGTTATTGCCCAAATCTTGGTGTTTATTGTGCCATGAGCAAATTTTGTGCTTGTTAGACAATCTGCCTAGCGATAGGTTTGCATGGATACTAGTCGAAAAGTAGATTTGATAATCTTCGTACGGGAGGAAGTAATGCGTAATATTATAATCTTAGGAGCTAGCGCAGTCGTTCTGTCCAACGGGATAGCGCGAGCCGGTGGTTATGAGTCTTCAGCCCTATCAACTGCATTCATGTATGAAGATGGTGGATACGTGGAGTTTGCGACAGGTAAACGCGATTACGAAGTCACGGGTAGCAAATATGCCCCGACTGGCAGCGCTTTGAAGGATACATCTGCGATTGCTTATGCATTCAAATTTGATGTTGCTGATCAGGTGTCTTTAGGTGTGGCTAAGTATACTCAAGGTTCTATCCAGCTTGATTATTCCAACGCTGGATCAATCATCGCTGCAGGGCTTCCAGTTGTCGATCTGACGCTAGACGCAAATGTGTTTTTAGCGAAATACCAGTTCAGTGACAAATACAGCGCTATCGCAGGAATAAAACAAACTGTGGTTAAAGATGCCACAGCAAATATTTTTCAGAGTGTTCCTTACGCAGCTTCGAAAATAACTGGAGGAAAAGAAACGGGCACGGTCATCGGCGTCGCGTATGAACGTCCAGATATTGCTCTGCGAGTGGAGCTATTATCCGAGCAAGCGACAGATTTTGAATTGACCACTACAAATGCAAGCATCCCTGGATTGCCGCAAAAGACCAAAGGTTCTGTTCCAGATTATAAAACGCTGACATTTCAGTCTGGAATTGCTGCGGATACGCTGGTGTTTGGATCAATAAGAAAAGCAAATTGGGCAACAAACCAATTATATGTCGCTCCATATGCTACTGCAACGTCAACATTTAAAGATAGCACTACTTATAGTGTCGGGGTCGGACGCAAATTTAATGATACGTGGTCCGGCTCGATCACGTACTCTACTGAAAAGAAGGGTTCAAAAGATTCAACCACACCACTTACCATAACCAATGGATACCAAGGTGTGACAATAGGCGCGAAATATACGAAAGATAACATGTCGGTTTCAGCGGGTTACAACTACACCAAGCTTGGAGATATTGATCTTACTTCGGCTCTAGGTGTGGGTAACTTTAGTGGCAATACGGTCACTGGATTTGGCGTGAAAGTAGCCTATTCGTTCTAGTGATTGAGTAGGTATTTGGTGCGTAGATCGCTTACACCGAGTTAATTCACTGGCTTAGCCGTGAATTTTAAGAATGTATTCTTGTTGCAGGACCCTAAATAATGAGAGTGCATAGTATGCTGAGTAATAGTTGAAGATATTTGATGTCGATAATCGAGATTAGTGAAGGCAATGATACCTATTGCCTATGCGAGACATCCGTACGTTGGAGTGCGGTCGGCTGTTAAGTGATTAACGTCTCGAAGCACACATAATGCACTAACTATCTTAAAATTTTGTATGCATATTTCTAATGAAAGTGACGGGGATTTCTGGGTGGGCAGCTACAACGCCCCATAATCAATGAAATAGACTAATCCATCAAATTTCCTGTTGCATCCTATGACTGAAATTTAGCCACGTGGTAGAGCGTTAGATTTGTGAGGTCCCATCGAAACAAAAACAAGTGTTGATTTGGCTTGTCTTTTAGAAAACTAGTTTCGCATTTGGTTAGAACGATAGTACCGCAAGAGCTTAAGCATTTATTCTGTAAGCAAAGGCGTTGAGATAGTGCATGTGTGGCTCTGAATTCCTAATTATAAACCCAAAAAACAACTTGCCTAAGCAACATATGAGATTAATTTAAAGCATATTTACGGGAGGAAATCACATGAAAACTATGGCGAAACTAGCTGCTTCAGCAATTATTGCATCATTTGCAAGCGAAGCGGTAGCGGAAGAATGGAACGTTTCAACTTGGGGAAAGCGCAGAGCTTTCACTGAACACATTGAAAAGTTGGCTGAATTAGTTTCGGAAAAAACCAATGGTGAATTCACGATGAATGTTAGCTATGGCGGGCTTTCAAAGAACCGTGAAAACCTGGATGGTATTTCAATTGGCGCATTTGAAATGGCGCAATTCTGTGCTGGGTATCACCGCGACAAGAACCGCGCAATCACCGTTTTGGAATTACCGTTTTTAGGAGTTGAAACTCTTGAGCAAGAAGTTGCGGTAAGCCACGCGGTGTATGATCACCCTGCGGTGAAAAAAGAAATGGAGCAGTGGAATGCGCGGATCGTCATGACATCGCCAATGCCTCAATATAACTTGGTAGGTACTGGTGAACCGCGTGATGAACTGGCGGATTTTGAGGGCATGCGTGTTAGGGCTACTGGCGGTCTTGGTGCTGCGTTTAAAGCCGTGGGCGGCACGCCAACTTCTGTGACGGCAACAGAGGCGTATCAGGCGATGGAAAGTGGAGTTGTAGATACTGTTGCTTTTGCTCAGCATGCGCACTTATCATTTGGCACAATTAATCAGGCTGATTGGTGGACGGCCAACCTGAACCCAGGCACGGTTAACTGCCCAGTCGTGGTAAACATTGACGCTTACGAAGGATTGTCAGATGCGCACAAAGAAGCATTTGATAGTTCAATCGATGAAGCGATCGATCACTATCTTGCGAACTATGGAGAACTTCTCGCGAAGTGGGATCAAATCCTCGTTGAGAAAAATGTTCAAAAGGTCATGATCGCTGACTCAGTAATCGAAGAATTCAAAGCAGCAGCGGCTGTACCGGCAAGAGACGCTTGGATTTCTGACATGACAGCGCAAGGGTTGCCAGCTCAAGAGCTATACGACCTCGTTCAGTCGACGCTAGCTGCGTCAAAATAATCAAAAACATGAGGGGACGGAAACGTTCCCTCATACCTTTTTTTGAATTGTGACCAGATTTCATGGCCAACACAACTTCGATTATTGAAGACAGCTCTGTATTGAGTCGCATTGATCGTGCGATATTAATTGTGGAGAGATTTTTCGCGCTTATTTCGGGAATTGCGATATTTATACTTATTTTGCTTGCTGTGAGATCAGTGGGCGGTAGGGAATTCTTCGAAAGACCCCTCAGTGGCTACGTCGATTGGATTATGCAGCTGATGCCGTTAATTGCCATCCTAGCCGTAAGCTTCGCAATGAGAGACGGTACACACATTCGTATGGATCTCTTGGTGAGTCGCTTACGTGGCCGCGTTTTATGGACATTTGAACTCGTGAACACTCTGATAATTTTAGGGTTGATGATCTTGTTGACGTGGGGAAGCTGGGCGCACTTCGATCGTGCGTTCGACTGGAATGCACCGTTATTCAGCCGAGACAGCACAATCGATATAGGCTTGCCAATTTGGCCTGCAAAAATATTAGTCCCAATTGGTTTTGGATTAATTAGCATAAGGCTATTTTTTCAGGCAGTTGGTTTTGGTAAGGCATTATACTTTGACGAAGTCGCCCCCAGTGCGGTGCCTCTGGTTGTGGACGTTGCTGCACAAGCGGCAGCAGAAGCAAAAGCTGTGGGATCTAGGGAACACTAATGGAACAAATAGAAATTGGACTTTGGGTCACCGCTGGGCTGCTAGTGCTTGTAGTTTCCGGTATGAGAGTGGCTTTTGCAGCCGCCTTGGCTGGGGTAGTCGGTCTGGTATTAATCTTTTGGGCGAAAAAAGATTTTGATCCGGATAAATTTGGATGGGCGCTGACTGTCGCTGTAAAGCAAGCCGGACAAGTTCCTCATTCTAAGGTTGCAAGCCACGAGCTTAGTCTGATCCCGACATTTATCTTGATTGGTTACCTTGCTTATTATGCAGGATTAACACAATCGTTGTTTGAGGCCGCAAAACGCTGGATCGCTTGGTTGCCGGGTGGATTGGCGGTTTCAACAGTCTTTGCCACGGCGGGCTTTGCAGCTGTTTCAGGTGCGTCAGTTGCCACAGCCGCCGTGTTTGCTCGGATAGCGATTCCTGAAATGTTAAAAGTAGGTTATCGCAAGCAATTTGCTGCTGGGGTGGTTGCTGCTGGTGGTACATTAGCATCACTTATACCACCGTCCGCCATTTTGGTAATTTATGCCATAATTGTTGAACAAAATGTTGGGAAGCTATTGCTTGCAGGTTTCATCCCTGGAGCATTTTCTGCCGTAGTGTATGGTCTGTTGATTATAGGGATCGCAGTTATTTTTAAGTCAGTTGGACCCCCTGTAACCGGTTTTACGTGGCAACAGAGATTTGAGTCCCTGCCGGGTGCGCTACCTATCGTTGCAGTAATTTTGATTATCATTTGCTTTGTTTATAACCCCTTTGGCGAAGATGCCTGGGGCACTCCAACTGAAGGTGGCGCGATTGGGGCCTTCATCGTATTTTGCATGGCGATTTGGCGTAAAATGCGCCTTAACGAGTTCAAGGACGCCTTAATAGAAACCGCGAAACTAACAGTGATGATATTTACGATCATTTGGGGCGTGTTGATCTTTGTACGGTTTTTGGGTTTTGCGGATTTGCCTGGAGCATTTTCAGATTGGATAACTAGTCTGAATGCATCACCACTTCTGATATTGGTGTGTATCTTATTAGCGTACGCAGTCTTGGGTATGTTCATGGATGCAATTGGGATGTTGTTGCTAACGCTGCCTGTTGTCTATCCTGCGGTGATGGCGCTCAATGGTGGGGAAGATGTGAGCGCGGCAGAAAGTGCGTTCGGAATGTCAGGTGAAATGTGTGCTATATGGTTTGGGATTTTGGTTGTCAAAATGGCTGAGTTTTGTTTGATAACGCCTCCGATCGGCCTGAACTGCTTTGTGGTTGCGGGAGTCCGTGACGATTTGTCGGTTCAGGATGTGTTCAAGGGCGTTACTCCATTTTTTATTGCGGATGCGATAACTATCGCAGGCTTGGTAGCATTTCCTCAAATCGTGTTGTGGCTGCCATCACAGGTCTAGCATTGTACGACAGTGCGTCTATGCGAACTGTTTGTTGAATAATCAATATTTGCTGAAAAGAAGTTGCTTTCGATGACTACTTCCGCGTATCTGGCTCCCGAAGCTAAGTTTAGGGCGCAGATATGACCCAAGATGATATAAATGCAATCGCTGCACGTGTGATTTCGATTGAGGCGGATGCGCTATATAAAATGGCGGGGGATTTGCCCACTGATTTTGCAGGTGCGGTCGATACCATTTTGCAAACCAAAGGCCGCGTGATCGTGTCGGGCGTCGGCAAGTCGGGGCATATCGGAAATAAGATTGCCGCAACTTTGGCCAGTACGGGCACGCCAGCCAGTTTCGTTCACGCAACCGAGGCAAGCCATGGTGATTTGGGCATGGTGACAGCGGCCGATTTTTGTTTGTTGATTTCCAATTCGGGCGAAACTTCTGAATTGCGCGATATTGTGGCCCATACGCGCCGTTTTGGCATTCCCATGGCTGCGATTTCCTCAAAGTCGAACAGCACGCTGATGCAGGCGGCCGATTACAAATTAACCCTGACGCAGGCGCCTGAGGCCTGTTCCATCGGCATGGCGCCGACCACATCCACCACACTGACGCTGGCGTTGGGTGATGCATTGGCCGTGGCGCTTATGGAACGGCGCGATTTTCAACCCGAAGATTTCAAGGTGTTCCACCCGGGCGGCAAACTTGGGGCGCAAATGGCAACGGTTGCGCAACTGATGCACCACGGCGATGCGCTGCCTATCGTTGATCATAAAACCCCGATGCAAGACGCCCTCATTACCATGACGTCCAAGGGATTTGGCATTGCCGTTGTGATCCAAGAGGGTGCATTATTAGGGGTGATCACCGATGGCGATTTGCGCCGCCATATGGATACGTTGATGCAGGCAACGGCGGGGGATATTGCGGGGCAAAATCCCGTGACAGTCACCCCCGATATGTTCGCAGCCGAGGCGTTGAATATTATGAACACGAAAAAAATCAGTGTGTTATTGGCGGTGGATCAAAACAATATGCCCATTGGCATCCTTCATATCCACGATCTATTGCGCGCAGGTGTTGTATGAAAACCGTTATTATTATTCCTGCCCGCTATGCCTCAACCAGATATCCAGGAAAGCCACTGGTGGAATTAACCCTGCCAGATGGGGCGCGCAAATCCCTGATCCAGCTTAGCTGGGAGGCGGCCTGTCGCGTGACGGGTGTCGATGGAGTTTATGTGGCTACCGATGATGTGCGCATTCGCGACGCTTCAAATGCGTTTGGGGCGGATGTGATCATGACATCTGAAACCTGCCGCAATGGCACCGAACGTTGCGCCGAGGCGCTGGCAAATGCGACCCTAGACGCGGATTTGATTGTGAATTTACAGGGCGATGCCCCTCTGACACCCCATTGGTTTGTCGAGGATTTGATCGCCGCTATGAAACAGGATGAGGCTGCGCAAATGGCAACCCCAGTGCTGCGCCTTGATCGGTTGACATACGGCCACTTTACCACTGACCGCCGCGAAGGTCGGGTTGGGGGCACCACAGCGATTTTTGATAAAAACAACCACGCCCTTTATTTTTCCAAAGAGGTGGTGCCGTTCATGGATCTCGAAAAATGGCCTGCGGATGCGGAATTGCCTGTGTTCCACCATGTTGGGGTCTACGCCTATCGCCCCACAGCGCTAAGCGCCTATATGTCCTGGCCCGAGGGGACGCTCGAACGCATAGAAGGGTTAGAGCAGTTGCGGTTTTTGGAAAACGGCGAAACCGTCAAATGTGTCGAGGTTGAGGGGCGCGGCCGTGTCTTTTGGGAATTAAATAACCCCGAAGATGTGGCCCGTATCGAAGGAGTGATTGAGCAATGAGCACGCAAAAAACAGTGATTGTTGGGGATGTTCCCTTTGGCGGGGACAACCCGATCGCTTTTGTCGTGGGGCCGTGTCAGTTAGAAAATCGCGATCACGCCATGATGATGGCCGAACGGGTTGCCAATGCCTGTGCGCCTACGGGATCAAAATTTGTCTTTAAAACCAGCTACGATAAGGCGAACAGATCCTCAATCACATCGGCGCGTGGCATCGGCATGGACGAAGGCCTGCGTATTCTGGCAGAGGTGCGCGACACCTTTGGCTGTCCAGTCATCACAGATGTTCATGAGATCAGCCATTGCGCCCCCGCGGCCGAGGTGGTGGACGTGATCCAAATTCCAGCCTTCCTATCGCGTCAGACGGATCTGTTACTGGCGGCGGGGAACACGGGCAAACCCATCAATGTGAAAAAGGGTCAGTTTTTGGCCCCATGGGAAATGCACAATGTCGCCGAAAAAATCGCCAGCACGGGAAATACCCAGATCATGTTGTGCGAACGCGGAACATCCTTCGGATACAACACATTGGTCAATGATTTCCGTGGGTTGGAAACCATGGGTGAAACGGGATACCCGGTGATTTTTGATGCAACACATTCGGTGCAACAACCGGGTGGGCGGGGCAATTCATCAGGGGGCGAGCGTAAATTCGTGGCCGCCCTTGCACGCGCGGCCTGTGCGGTTGGTGTGGCGGGTTTGTTCATTGAAACCCATCAGGACCCCGATAATGCGCCCTGTGATGGACCCAACATGATCCAGATCGACGACATGCCCGCATTGATCGCACAACTGCGTGATTTCGATGCGCTGCGAAAAGGGCTGTAGCCCAAAAAATTCGTTGAACGTCAGTGGACTGGCCCTAAACTGCATAGGGACAGGAAGGGGGATTTCGCAATGATCGAAATGGTGATTGCTTTGGCAATTGTGGGTGCTGTTGCAGGCGTCATTGCGGGGCTGTTTGGTGTTGGGGGCGGTATGATTTTGGTGCCTGCGTTTTATTATGCCTTTACCACCTTGGGCTACGCACATCAGGATTTGATGCAAATTTGCCTTGCCACATCGCTTGCCACGATTGTTGTGACATCCTTGCGTTCGCTGAGTGCCCATAACAAACGTGGGGGCGTGGATTGGGATGTTCTGCGCACATGGGCTCCTGGCATCATGATTGGCGCCTTGGTTTCCGTTGCCTTTGCGGCGCAATTGCGATCCTCAACCTTGCAATGGATATTTGGCGGTTTGGGGATGTGCATTGGGCTTTATATGGCTTTTGGCAAAACTGGATGGCGCGTTGCAGATGATATGCCAACGGGGTTGCTACGCGCGATTTATTCCCCACTTTTGGGGTTCTTTTCTGTACTTATGGGCATTGGTGGCGGGTCATTGGGCGTGCCGACCATGACATTACATGGCATGACAATTCATCGCGCTGTTGCGACATCCTCGGGGTTTGGATTGCTGATTGCGGTGCCGTCTGTTTTGGGGTTTTTCTTTGTTTCGCTTGATCCCATGCTGCGTCCCCCGATGACCGCGGGGGCCGTCAATTTGGCGGCCTTTGGCCTGATCATTGCAATGACACTTGTGACAACGCCATTGGGTGTGGCCCTAGCGCATAAGATGGAGGCGGCAAAGTTGAAGCGATTTTTTGCGATATTCTTGGTCTTTGTTGCGGCCAATATGCTGCGCAAGGCCATGGGATATTAACGCGATGTTTGGGGTCACAGGATGGCGGCGCGTCGCCTATGATCCGCGCCTTGCCCAATGGGCGAAACGTGCGTGTCACATCGCGATTGGCGTGGCCCAAGACCCCAAAATGCAGGCAAACTGGTTGGTCTGTGAGGGCACGTGGTTTGTTGGTGTTGATGCATTGCCAAACGCAGCGAATGGGGATGTGCCAGGGGCCGAATTTCCCGCACGTTTGCGCAGCATGTGTCCCGGTCCCTATCATAAGGCGCAGGTGTCCATCACCTATCCCGGCTATCCAAAACCGCGCGAAGGCGAAAGTAATACTGCGTTTCAGTTTCGCAAAAATCGGGATGCCGCCCACGTGGATGGCATATTGGGCATTGGAACACCTAAGCGGCGCTTTGTCTGCGAACCCCACGCCTATATTTTGGGCATGCCCCTGAATGACGTTGACGCAGGAGCCAGTCCGATGGTGCTTTGGGAAGGATCACATCTGATTATGCAAGCCGCGTTTCAGGATGCATTTGCCGGTATGACCGACGCCCAAATCCGCGAAACAGACATCACCGATCTGTATAAAGAGGTGCGTAAACATGTGTTTGACACCTGTGAACGGGTCGAGGTGCATGCCAATGTGGGCGAGGCCTATGTCCTACATCCGATGTGTTTGCATGGGGTTGCCCCATGGGCCCACACAGCCACGGCCCTGCCAGAGGGACGCATTATCGCCTATTTCCGCCCAATGGTGCGGTCCGCATTGGATTGGTTGGATATTCGCTAGCTCTGCAGCGGTTCAGACTTACGTCGACCTATCTGCGCTTCAAACGCGCAGCGCGGCCGCCGCGGCGCACTTTGAATTGATCGGCGCGTGCGGGCAGATCGTCCATGATGGTGCGGCGGGCCTCGGGTGTCATGCGTGACCAATCGGTGATTTCATCAATGGTGCGGTAACAGCCTGTGCAAATGCGCGTTTCAGGATGCACGATACAAATCTGCACACAGGGTGATTCAATTTCATCACGTTTCCAAAGGGGTGTGTTCATTTTATGTGTCTGCTCGGTTTATGTGCTGAATTCGATCTAGCGTCCCCTGAAGGATATACGACGCGGCCACATGATCAATAACTTCAGAGCGACGTTTTCGTGTCGTATCCGCCTCAAGCAAGGCCTTTTCCGCCGCAACCGTGGACAAACGTTCGTCCCAAAAGGCGATTGGCATGTCATGCAGGCGTTCAAAATTGCGGGCAAATGCGCGGGTCGCCTGACATCTGGGGCCTTCGCTGCCGTCCATATTGCGGGGCAGACCCAGAACCATGCCCGCGATCCCGCGCGTGTTGATGATCGCAATCACCGCCTCGGCATCTATTGAAAACTTTTTGCGTTTGATCGTTTCCAATGGGGTTGCAACCGATAGGAACGTGTCACTGACCGCGATGCCGATGGTTTTCGTGCCTAAATCCAAACCAATTAGCGGGGAAAGAGGAGGCAATGCCTGTGCGAATTCGGTTATGTCGTCTGTGATCACTCGATCGCCCCTGCGCTTTTTGCGGCGGCGCGCAGTTGCTCCATCGCGCCCTGATCGCTGCCAAAGACGGCTTGGGCCTCGGTCCAGATGATTTTCGCGTTTTCGACTTCGCCCAAAATGCCATAGGACGAAATCAGGCGTGCCCATTCTGCGGCGCTGCCGCCCTCGGTTGCCAAGCGATCTGACAATTGCGCCACCATCGAACGGATGAAGTCTTCGCGATCGTCAGCGGACATATCCGAGGCTGCCTCGATATCTGCGGCACTGGGTCCTTTTAGGCGCGGGGCAGGCAGTTCAAAATTCACCGCACCCGCCATTGCGGCGACTTCTTCGATATCTTGGCGGATGAATTGTTGCCACGGGGCTTCCGGATCGCCCTCATTCAACAAACGCCGCCATGTGCTGAAGGCCACATCCGCGCGATCATTTTGCAGCATCATCAAACCCATGTAATAGAGCGCTCCTTCGTTTGCAGGATCGCGGGCTAATGCGGCGCGCAGGGCATCCTCTGCCTCGGGTGAAACATACATGCCAGAGGCGAAAATCATCAACTGAGCGTATTCAAAGAAATCTTCTGCACCGGCCTGACCGCCCAAGATGTCCAAGATCCGTTTTTGGGCACGCAGGGCCGCGCGGTAGTTTTCCAATCCCGTTTCAACGCCCACCAAAATGCGATGCCCTTCTATGTCATCAGGGCGTTTTTCGACCGTTTCGCGCAGTTTCTTGACCAAATCGGCATATTGCCCTTCGGCCTCGTTCAGCACTTCTGCTGGTAATCTGTTCCAAACATCCTCTTGGGTGGCGCGGTTTTCTCGCATCTCTGCCGCGCGGGCAAAGCGTTCGGCGCGGGGCAGGTCGTCATATCCCGGAACACCCAATTTCGAATAGGTCCACAAACCACCGCCCAACAATGTGACAACAACAATCGCAACAACAACGGCGACTTCGGTTGCGGACATGGATTTGGGGGCGATTTTTTGTGCGTCATCTGCTGCCAAAATGCGGCGGGACACTTCGGTGCGCAGGCGCTTTGCCTCATCTGCCGTTAGGGTGCCACGCGCCTCATCACGCTCAATTTCGCTTAACTGGTCTTTGTAAATGGCCAGTTGCGTTTCGCTTTCGTCCGTCGGCACGGGCGAAATCAGCGTGCGAAATAAGAAAAAGGCAAGGATAAGTGCAGCACCCGCTGCGATGAGCCAGAACGTCATGTCCCCTCCATATCAATTGCGACATATGTAACGATCATGCCGTTGGTTATAAAGAGGAAAACAACAAGCAGGCCCAGATGTCGCAAGTCGGCTGTGTTGTGACGCACTGGATCGTAGGAAATGAACAAGATAAGGGCATACCGAACGCACAGTCGAAAAACCGGATTCGAAATCACATGAGACGTTATTCTGCATTTGCAATCGCGCGCGAAGGGGCCCGTTATCACACAGGTTGGGAGCGCGCATGGAAATCCCCTGAACCCAAAAAACGCTATGATGCGATCATCGTGGGCGCGGGGGGGCATGGTTTGGCCACGGCCTATTATTTGGGCAAAAACCACGGCATTAAAAATGTTGCGATCCTAGAAAAGGGTTGGTTGGGCGGCGGTAACACAGGCCGCAACACGACAATCATTCGGTCCAACTATCTTCAGGATCCATCGGCCGCGATTTATGAAAAGGCGCGCAGCCTCTATGAAACGATGAGCCAGGATTTAAACTATAACGTCATGTTTTCGCCTCGTGGGGTGATGATGCTGGCGCAGACGGAACATGAAATCCGCGGCTATGAACGCACAGCGCATGCAAACGCGCTACAGGGTGTGGCCACAGAATTCATTTCGCCCCAGCGTGTGAAAGAGTTGGTTCCAATCATCAACATCCACGGTCCGCGCTATCCGGTTTTGGGCGCACTGTGGCAGCCACGCGGGGGCACCGCGCGTCACGATGCGGTGGCCTGGGGGTATGCGCGCGCCTGTTCTAATATGGGCATGGACATCATCCAACAATGCGAAGTCACGGGCGTGCGCCGTGACGGGGACAAGGTGATCGGCGTTGACACGACCAAGGGCCCGATTGATTGCGATAAACTGGGCGTTGTGGTTGCGGGCCATTCGGGCGTTTTGGCCGATATGGCGGGCTTCCGTTTGCCAATTGAATCTGTCGCACTTCAGGCGTTGGTGTCCGAACCGATCAAACCCTGCATGGATGTGGTTGTGATGGCCAATACGGTGCATGGCTATATGTCCCAATCGGACAAGGGTGAAATGGTCATCGGTGGCGGTGCGGATGGGTACAACAACTATACCCAGCGCGGATCCTTCCATCATATCGAGGAAACCGTGCGTGCCTTGGTTGAAACATTCCCAATGATCAGCCGTTTGAAAATGCTGCGCCAGTGGGGCGGCATTGTGGATATGACAGGGGACCGTTCGCCCATCATTTCAAAAACACCCGTTGAAAACATGTTCATCAACTGTGGTTGGGGCACAGGCGGGTTTAAGGCGATCCCAGGATCAGGGTGGGCCATGGCCGAATTGATGGCCAAAGGTGCATCCCCATTGGCCGATGAATTTACCATGTGGCGTTTCGGTGAAGGCAAATTCATCGACGAAAGCGTTGCCGCAGGCGTGGCGCACTAAGGAGGGTTTGAGATGTTATTATTGGAATGCCCTTATTGCGGCGCGAAATGTGAAGAAACCGAGCTTAGCCCAGGGGGCGAGGCGCATATCAAACGCTATGGTCCGGGGTCATCAGATCAGGATTTTGAGGCCTATTTGTTCATGCGCGAAAACCCAAAAGGCGTGCATTTTGAACGTTGGCGTCATGTCTATGGCTGTGGCAAGTGGTTCCACGCCGCACGCTGCACCCAAAGCCTTGAGGTTTTCGGCACCTATGCGGCCCAAACCTTTGAACCCCCACAAGAGATCAAAGACAAAATCAGCGCAAAACGCCCTGGTTGGTCATGGAGGGATTTCTCATGAGCATGCGTTTGAAAACAGGCGGCCGATTGGTCAACCGCGCAAGCCAAGTCGAATTCAATTTCAATGGCAAACGCCTTTTCGGGCATGAGGGCGATATGCTTGCCTCTGCCTTGTTGGCAAATGACCAAATGTTGGTGGGCCGTTCGTTCAAATATCACCGTCCCCGCGGCATCGTCGCATCAGGCGCCGAGGAACCCAATGCCCTGATGAACATGGGCGAGGGCGCAAAATTTGAACCCAACCAACGCGCCACAACAACAGAATTGTTTGAGGGCCTAAGCGTTGGATCACAAAACCACTGGCCATCATTGGAATATGATATTGGGGCGGTGAACGGATTGTTCGCGCGGTTCCTAAGTGCGGGTTTTTATTACAAGATGTTCATTCATCCCCGCCCATTCTGGAAACACATCTATGAACCCTTTATCCGTCAATCCGCGGGTCTGGGTAAGGCGCCGACGGAAAAGGATGCGGACACCTATGAACACCTTTATGCGTTTTACGACGTTGTGGTGATCGGTGGCGGGATCGCGGGCCTACAGGCCGCGCGTACGGCAGCCGCCAGTGGGGCATCCGTTTTGGTCATGGAACAAACCGCCCATTGGGGGGGGCGCGCCGTTGTGGATGGTGGCGAAATTGGTGGGCAAAGCACCGAGGATTTCGTCAACGACAGTTTGGAAAAACTGGCCACGATGGACAATGTCACCCTGAAAACCCGCATGATGGGGGCAGGGGTATATGATCATGGATATGTGTTGGGCTATGAACGCGTCAGCGATCATGCACCCAAGACCACAGGCCCACGTCACCGCCTATGGCGCATTCGTGCGGGTCAGATCATTACCGCCACAGGGGCGATTGAACGCCCGCTGAGTTTTGCGGGCAATGACATTCCGGGGGTCATGTTGGCCTCTGCCGTGCGTGATTACGTTGTGAACTGGGGTGTTGCGGTTGGGGACCGCACTATTGTTGTCACAAACAACGATGATGCCTATCGCACGGCGATTACACTGAAACAGGCGGGATTGGACGTGCCTGTAATTCTGGACGCCCGCGCAAATGGCGCAGGCAGTTTGGGCGACACAGCCCGCGAAATGGGCATCCGCGTTGAGTATGGTAAAGCGATTGCCAAGGTCAAGGGTGGCAAGCGTGTGACAGGGGTTGCCATCTGTGCGCAGGCGGGTTCTGGCGGTGTGCTTGAGGAAATCGCATGTGACGCTGTCGCCATGTCGGGCGGTTGGTCTCCTGTTGTTCACCTCTATTCGCATTGCGGTGGCAAGTTGAACTGGGATGATCAGGCGGTGATGTTCCGCCCTGATTTGAACCGCCGCCCAACGGATCAAAACGGTGAAGGCTTTGTGACACCTGCGGGATCGGCGAACGGGGAATTGGCCCTTTCTGCGGTTCTGGCTGATGCCACAGCACGCGCCAAAGAGGCGGTCAAAGCCTTGGGTCACAAAGCGCCAAGCACCCGTATACCAGAGGCAAGTGAAGCGGGTGAAAACGCGGTTGAACCCGTGTGGCTGATGCCCCAAGGGGCCGGTGATAAACTGCGCATGAAAACCTGGTTGGATTTCCAAAACGACGTTAAGGTTAGTGATGTTCAACTGGCCGCGCGCGAAGGGTATGAAAGCGTTGAACATACCAAACGTTACACAACATTGGGTATGGCAACGGATCAGGGTAAATTGTCGAATATCAATGGCTTAGCGACCCTTTCTGATGCGTTGAATACAGATATTCCAAATGTGGGAACAACAACCTTCCGTCCGCCTTACACACCGATTTCGATGGGTGCCATTGCAGGCGCTGCGCGGGACGAGGTGTTCCAACCGCTGCGTCAAACACCCATGCAGGGATGGCACGATGAAAACGGGGCCGATTACGAACCCGTGGGTCATTGGCGCCGTGCCTATTGCTATCGCCGCGGATCAGAAACCCGTGCCCAAGCAGTTGAGCGTGAAATCCTGCAAACGCGCAAATCTTTGGGTCTGCTTGATGCATCGACTTTGGGTAAATTGGTGGTCAAGGGGCCTGATGCAGGCAAATTCCTTGATATGATGTACACCAATATGATGAGCAATCTGGCCGTCGGCAAATGCCGCTATGGGTTGATGTGTTCTGAAAACGGGTTCCTGATGGATGACGGTGTTGTTGCCCGCATTGATGAGGATACATGGCTGTGCCACACAACGACAGGTGGGGCGGACCGCATCCATGCGCACATGGAAGAATGGCTGCAAACCGAATGGTGGGATTGGAAAGTCTATGTTGCGAACATGACCGAACAATTCGCCCAAGTTGCCGTTGTGGGTCCGAACGCACGTAAAGTGTTGGAAAAACTGGGCGGCATGGATGTGTCCAAAGAAGCGCTTGGGTTCATGCAATGGGCCGATGGTACGCTTGGCGGGTTCAAGGCGCGGGTGTATCGCATCTCCTTCTCGGGCGAGTTGTCCTATGAAATAGCGGTCCCTGCGAATGAGGGGCGCGCGTTTTGGGATGCCTTGCTTGAGGCGGGCGCTGAGTTTGACGTCATGCCCTATGGAACCGAGGCGCTGCACGTGATGCGTGCCGAAAAAGGGTTCATCATGATTGGCGATGAAACCGATGGTACGGTCATCCCCCAAGATTTGAACATGCAATGGGCCATTTCAAAAAAGAAAGAGGACTTCCTTGGCAAACGCGCCCAAGAGCGCAGCCATATGGTATCCCCAGATCGTTGGAAATTGGTCGGTCTGGAAACACTGGATGGGTCTGTCCTGCCTGATGGGTCCTACGCGGTTGCACCTGGAAACAATGCCAATGGTCAACGCAATACCCAAGGGCGCGTGACCTCAACCTATTATTCGCCAACCTTGGGGCGTGGGATCGCCATGGGGCTTGTCCACAATGGTCCTGATCGCATGGGTGAGGTGATTGAATTTAATAAGGTCGATGGATCATTGGTGAAGGCGAAAATCGTTGATCAGGTCTTTTATGATGCAGAAGGGGCAAAGCAAAATGTCTAATATCCAAACTGCAATGAATGGGGCACGTGCGACAGGCTATGTTGATGTGTCAGAGGCCCCCGCAACGGGCATGATCACCCTGCGCGGTGATCTGGCGGATGCGGGCGTGCAAAAGGCCGTGAAATCCGTGATGGGGGCAGGCGTGCCTGCGACATTGGCCGTGACGGACGCAGATGTGGGCCAAATCCTGTGGATGTCGCCAGATGAATTGATGATCGTCTGCGCCTATGATCAAGCGGATCAGGTTGTTGCCGATTTGATTGCGGCGCTTGGCGAGACACACAGCATGGTTGTGAATGTATCCGATGCGCGTGCGGTGTTTGATCTAAATGGATCCGCGACGTTCGAAATCATCGCAAAACTTGCGCCAATTGACATGAAATCCATGCAGGCTGGAACTGTGCGCCGCACGCGTTTTGCACAAATTCCAGCGGCGTTTTGGATGACATCAAACGACAGTGCGCGGATCATCTGTTTCCGGTCGGTGGCCGAATATATGTTCAACCAATTGCGCAATTCTGCCCAAGCGGGATTTGAAGTCGGCGATTGGTAAACAAGGCAAATAGAAAATGACTTAGAAAAGAGGCGCTCTTGCGCCTCTTTTTTCATTGTACAAACGCCACATTTGCTTTTACGCTTCTTGGGGAAAGGGAGCGTGATGTCGGACAAATTAGAAGTTGAAAACGTTAATCACCCTGAGCACATCACACGGTTGGATGCGGTGAAATACGCGGCGGCGAAAATGGCCTTGCTTGCCATTTTATCGGGGCAAGAACAGGGGTTAACGCAAACTGAAATGATGGCTGCGATCAAGGTTCAGATTGATCAAACGCTGTTCCCGAATGGCGCGAAATCTGGATGGTGGATGAAAACAGTTCAGCTGGATTTAGAAGCCAAGGGACAAATCATCCGTATCATTGGGAAACCCCTGCGCTGGACATTGGCATGAATTTGGCGCCCAAACGCGCGACTTGACCCTTGGGGCAAACCCATTTTTAACTGCGGGGAACAAAAACAAAGATTTTTACCGCGATGCCCGCACACAACACCCTCTCTGAGACGATCCTGAGCAATGCGCAAATCATCCTAGAGGATGAGGTTGTGAGCGGCACATTGGTCCTGCGGGATGGAAAAATCGCGGAAATTGACCTGTCAGGAACGTCCGTGACCATGGCCGAGGATCTGGGCGGAGGGTTTGTTGCGGCGGGTTTGATTGAGCTTCATACCGATAATTTGGAACGGCATTTGGAACCGCGCCCCGGCGTGCATTGGCCAACAGGACCCGCGGTGTTGGCGCATGATGCGGAAATGGCGGGGTGTGGGGTAACGACTGTGTTTGATGCGATGCGCGTTGGGTCCTTGTCGACGGGACGGGGAAAATACGCCCCCTTTGCCCGTGGATTGGCCGATCATCTGTTGTCCTTCATCCATGATGATAAGCTAAAGATTAAACATCTCATCCATCTGCGCGCAGAAATCTGTGCGCACACTCTGGTCGATGAACTTGCCGCGTTTTCGGAGCAGGACCGCGTTGGCATTGTCAGCGTCATGGATCACACGCCCGGTCAACGTCAGTTTCGCGATTTTAAAAAATACAAAACCTATATCATGGGCAAACGCGGCATTGATGAAGCGGCGTTTCAAACATTGGTCGATGTATCGATCAAGGCGCGGGAAGACTTGGGCGTCTCAAACGAAAACGCCGCCTGCGCGGCGGCCGTGCGGTTGGGTGCCGTTATGGCCAGCCATGATGACACCACAGTTGAACACGTTGAAAATTCGACAAACCGCGGCATGAGGCTTGCCGAATTCCCCACAACGGTTGAGGCCGCGCGCGCCTGTCGCGAAAGGGGCATTGCGATTATGATGGGGGCGCCAAATCTGATGCGCGGTGGATCACATTCAGGGAATGTTTCCGCGTTGGAGTTGGCTCAGCAGGATTTGTTGGACGTAATATCATCGGATTATGTACCTGCCGCCTTGCTGCAATCGGCATTGATGTTGGCCAACCTGTGGGGGGATTTGCCACGCGCCATGCGCACCGTGTCAACAAATCCCGCCGCTGCCGCAGGATTGCAGGATAGGGGGCAGATTGCGATTGGACAACGCGCCGATGTGGTGTGTTACGAACCGATTGGCGACATGGGCGTGATCAGACGGGTGGTCAGTGATGGGAAAATCGTCGCCTAGCCTGATCACGATCCAAAAAACCTGAAACGCCCAAGGCCTTTTGATAAAAAAAATCGCACCAGATCGGGCTAGGGGACTTGACGATTTACCAATTTAGGCAACATGTAAAGGCAGAAACCACTTTCATAAAAAGGGGGCCCTAAATGGCTTTTGAACTTCCTGATCTTCCATATTCACATGATGCGCTTGCGGATCTTGGGATGTCTCAAGAAACACTTGAGTATCACCACGATCTGCACCACAAAGCCTACGTGGACAACGGCAACAAATTGATCGCTGGTACCGAGTGGGAAGGCAAATCAGTTGAAGACATCATCGCAGGAACATACCAGGCCGGTGCAGTCGCACAAAACGGTATCTTTAACAACGCATCCCAACACTGGAACCACGTTCAGTTCTGGGAAATGATGGGCCCAACAGGCCGCGACATGCCAGGTGAGTTGGAAAAAGCAATCGTTGAAAGCTTTGGCTCTGTCGATCAGTTCAAAGCAGACTTCTCAGCCGCAGGCGCAGGTCAGTTTGGCTCTGGCTGGTGCTGGTTGGTCAAGGACACCGATGGCAGCCTTAAAGTGACAAAAACAGAAAACGGCGTGAACCCACTATGTTTTGGTCAAACAGCATTGCTGGGCTGTGATGTTTGGGAACACTCTTACTACATCGATTTCCGCAACAAACGCCCTGCATATTTGACAAACTTCCTAGATAACTTGGTGAACTGGGAAAACGTCGCAAGCCGCATGTAATCCTTGGGCGCTAGATGACGATTAAGTTCGGACCCTGCTGGCAGCATTGTTGGCAGGGTTCTTTTGTTTTCGGCGGTTTTTAAAGGTTTGCAAATATCTGCGTGGTGAATTCTAATTCTCCGCCAATCGATAGATTGGCAAGCGCCACCCGCGGTCGGCTTGCGATCTTGATTCTTCGTGGGCCTTAACTCACCGATGCATTTTCGCGGCTTAAATACGCGACCGCACCTGCGGCGTCCGCCTGCACTGTAAATAGATCCCGCAGGGATGCATCAGCAAAACCGCTGTTGATCATGTGATCCATCAGGGCGATCAGCGGGTCCCAATACCCCTCGACATTCATCAAAACGATGGGTTTGGTGTGCAAACCCAATTGCGCCCATGTCAGAACTTCGAAAAATTCATCCATTGAACCCGCGCCCCCCGGCATCACAACAATGGCGTCTGCGTTCATGAACATCACCTTTTTGCGTTCATGCATATTTTCGGTCACCACATAGCGGGTCAGATCGGTTTTCCCAACCTCGGCCTTCACCAAATGGGTAGGGATCACGCCAAAGGTTTCGGCACCTGCGCCTTGGGCTGCGCGGGCCACTGTGCCCATCAATCCAATGTCACCCGCGCCATAGACCAAGCGCCATCCATTGTCCGCAATGGCCTGACCCAATGCGGTTGCCTGTTCAACATATGCCGCGCGATCCCCAACGCGTGATCCGCAATAAATGCAAATTGAACGTGATCCCATGACCTAACCCCTTACGATGAAAGCTTCCTTTTGACCTTGTCTACTTTGGTTGCTATGAACGCTCAACTGGAAATAAAGTTTTTGACCGCTGGGTCATATGGGGGACGAGGCATGAAACTATCACAGGGCCTATGGGCTGTGATCGCCGTTGTGGTGGCGGCAGGGCTGGGTGCGTATATCTGGATCTCGGGGCAGGGGACAGCGCCCAAAGAAGCCGCTGCTGTTGAACAGGTGGCCACTGCGGCACCCAAGGCGGAAACCGCCCCTGTTGTCGACACCGAAGAAGCCGCACCTGAACCCGTTTTTGAAGAAGAACCCGCCGCGCCAGAGGAACCCGTTGTCGAGGAGGTGCAAGAGGCAGAAGCAGAAGTAGAGGCTGAACCGACTCCCGAAGTCGTCGAAACCCCCGTCATCCGCCGCCCCGTGATCGAAGTGGCGCGTGTTGACCCATCAGGCGAAGTGTTGCTCGCGGGGCAAGGCACCGCCAAGGCTGTGATCGAGGCGTTGGTGGATGATGCCGTTGCGGCCAGTGGTGAAATCGATGGGGATGAAAACTTTGTCCTGTTCTTTGATATCGAGCCCAGCGATCAACCGCGCATCATTTCACTGCGCCGTGTCGAGGATGATGAATTTATCTATTCCGAACAAGAGGTGATTGTTGCACCTGGTCAGATCAAGGCACCGATTGCCGTTGCTGTGGCAGAAGAGGCGCCTGAACCCGAACCAGAGCCCGCAGCAGAAGCGCCTGTAGCCGCAGTTGAAGAGATCGCCGAGGACGTCACTGTTGCCGCTGTCGAAGACGCAAAGACAGAGGAAACAGAAAGCGTTGTATCCCAAGAACCTGTCAAACAGGTCGCGGAGGCCACTGAAAGCGACGGCGACACTGTCGCGCGCATCAGCACTCAGAACGTAGATGAACCGACAGAAGAAAGCGTTGAAACCACGCAAGCTAATGTACCTGCCGAAGTTTCAGAAACCCCAGCTGTGGGAGAGGCCGTTGAGGACGCGATTGAGTTTGCTGAAGCGGCCCCTAAGAATTCCATCGAAGATGCAGCCGACGTTGAGATCGCCAAAGCGCCCGAACAGCCCATCCAAGAGGAAGGGGTACAGAAAGAAGAAACACCAACGGTCATGATTGCGGATGTATCAGGCGTTAAGATCGTTTCCAAAGCCCCCGCAAGCGGGGAAAACCCCGAAATCTCCCTTGATGCAATCAGCTATGATGAGGAAGGGGCGCTGACACTCGCTGGGCGTGGTGTGCCAAGCGGTCTGTTGCGGCTTTATCTAAACAACGCGGTGATTGGGGAAACAACAACCGATGCGCTGGGCGCGTGGAGTTATGATGCATCTGCGCTTGAACCGGGTGTCTATACGCTGCGCATTGATCAGTTGAACGCAGATGCGTCCAAGGTTCTGGCGCGTATGGAAACCCCGTTCAAACGCGAAGCGCGTTCAAAACTGCAAGAACAACTCTCTGCCGCGGAAAGCCCCGCACGTATCAATGTGGTGACGGTGCAACCGGGCAATACCCTGTGGGGCATTTCGCGCGAACGATATGGTCAGGGTATTCTTTATGTGCAGGTGTTTGAAGCGAACCGCGATAAAATCCGTGATCCGGATTTGATTTATCCAGGTCAGATTTTCAATCTGCCTGATGATGCAGCAGAAGAACAATAAGGCGTAAATTTTCCTCGGGGCACTGGAACTTCGGTGCCGCGAGGGTTAACTGAGAGCTATTGATGAAATGAGGTCTCATGTCCGCCAAAGCCCAATCTGCAGCATTGCAGCAGCCGAACCAACCGACACTCAACGATAAATCCGCCGCGGATGAACGCCGTTCTGGCATGCGCACCATCATGCGTGTGGCGCCCTATTTGTGGCCCAAGGATCGCATGGACATTCGTTTGCGCGTGGTTGGATCATTGTTGTTTTTGATCCTGTCCAAGGTTTTGTCGATTTATTCGCCCTTCCTTTATGGTGCGGCGGTTGATGCCTTGTCCGATGGGGGCATGCCGCTATTCGCGCTGGGGGCTGTTGGGTTGATCGTGGCCTATGGGGGCGCGCGCATTATGCTGCGTGGATTTGAACAATTGCGCGATGTGGTCTTTGCCGTGGTTGGGCAACGGGCCTTGCGTCGATTGGCATTGGAGACTTTTGTGCATATTCACCGCCTGTCGATGCGCTATCACATCACGCGCAAAACGGGTGGGCTTAGCCGCATCGTGGAACGCGGCGTTAAGGGCGTTGAATTCCTGCTACGCTTTTTGTTGTTTTCAATGGGCCCATTGGTGTTGGAACTCTTGGGGATTGCGACAGTGATGCTGTTTGTCTTTGGCCCCGAATATATGGTGACAATTTTCATCACCATCGGAATTTATGTGTGGTTCACATTCGCGGTCACCGAATGGCGCGTAAAACTGCGCCGCAAGATGAACGAACAGGACACAGATGCCAACCAAAAGGCGATTGATAGCCTGCTTAACTTTGAAACCGTCAAATATTTCAGCGCCGAACAACGCGAGGCGGATCGGTATGACGGGGCGATGCGCGGCTATGAAGAAGCGGCACTGAAAACCAGCTATTCCTTGGCCTTCCTGAATTTTGGCCAATCGCTGATCATTACGTTGGGTTTGATTGCCGTTTTGGTCATGGCGGCCAACGCTGTTCAGGCCGGCACGATGAGTGTTGGGGATTTTGTGATCGTCAATGCCTATATGATCCAGATCACGATGCCGTTGAATTTCCTTGGAACAGTTTATCGCGAAATCCGCCAAAGCTTGGTTGATATGGGGGATATGTTTGATCTATTGGATCAACCCGCCGAAATCAAAGATGCGCCAAATGCCAAGGATTTGACCGTCACAGGCGGGCATGTGCGCCTTAGGGATGTGCATTTCGGCTATGATCCTGCGCGTCCCATTTTGCAAGGCGTGGATATTGATGTTCCCGCGGGTCAAACCGTGGCGATTGTTGGCCCCTCAGGATCAGGGAAATCCACGATTGGGCGGCTGTTGTTCCGTTTCTATGATGTGGGACAAGGCGGGCTCAGCATTGATGATCAGGACGTGCGGGATGTAACCCAAACCAGCCTGCATCGCGCGATTGGCGTGGTGCCGCAGGACACGGTTTTGTTTAACGACACGATTTATTACAACATCGCCTATGGTCGCGATCACGCCACCCGTGCCGAGGTTGAGCAGGCCGCCAAAGACGCCCAAATCCACGATTTCATCATGTCGCTGCCCGAAGGGTATCAAACCCAAGTGGGGGAGCGTGGCCTGAAATTATCAGGTGGGGAAAAGCAACGTGTGGGGATTGCGCGCACCCTGTTGAAAAACCCACCGATCCTGTTGTTGGATGAGGCGACATCGGCGCTGGATACTGAGACAGAGCATGAAATCCAAGACGCACTGGCCCGCGCGGGCGAGGGGCGCACCGTGATCACCATTGCCCACCGTCTGTCCACCATTGCGGATGCGGATCGCATCATTGTTTTGGAAAAAGGTTTGGTTGTGGAAGAGGGTAAACACGACGACCTTTTGGCCCGCAATGGTCGCTATCACGCGCTATGGTCGATGCAGCAATCAGGCGAGGACTAGGTGTCGCGCAACTATGTTGACCAACCAGAAAAGACCACTTCATCGTAACGGGTATTTTACACGATCAGGGTAGCGCCTACCTAAGTAGGCGCTACCTGGCGGTGCCGTAGGGTGGGACAAGATTGTTGGATTTGCGCATTATGCAGAGGTCTTCGGAATGTGGTGTTAATCGCCGAGCTGCTTCAAAGAACGCGCTTTCGCGCCTCCCCAAGAGCGCTTGGGAAAGAACAGACTACACTGATTTCTCGTGGCGATGACTTTTACCAATTCACAAACTAGTCGGCGCCTTGTTGCATGCGCCGACCATTTATTTATTCCGCTGCGTCGGGCAGGGGCATGATCACGGGGTTTGCAGGATTAAGGTGATCCTCATCCCAGATGATTTCCGTGGTCTTTGTGCGGCGTGCTTGGCGGCGTAGGGACCAATCCTTGGCAGCTTTACCATGGCGCGATGCCCCAAGGCGGACCAACAGGCGGCCAATCCACATCACATAGGTTTCAATCCATACCCGCACCGCCAAAAGCGAAGGGGTAAACACCAAGGTCAGAACCGTCGCAATTCCCAAACCAAACACCACTGCTGTGGCCAACTGTTTCCACCACAGCGCCGTGGGGCTGTCGATGGAATAGCCGCCGCTGATGAAATCAAGGCTTAGCCCGAACATCATCGGCGCAAGGCCCGCCATTGTTGTGATGGTGGTCAGCAATACAGGGCGAATACGTTGTTCAGCCGTGCGAATAATCGCCTCGATCCGCGGCATTGTTTGGCTAAATTCCTGATAGGTGTCGATCAAAACGATGTTGTTGTTCACAACAATCCCCGCCAGCGCAACAATCCCCGTTCCTGTCATAATGACCGAGAAAGGTTGTTGCATCACCAGCATCCCAATCAACACGCCCACTGTGGACAAAACCACCGCGATCAAAACCACGAATGAGTTATAGAAACTGTTGAACTGCGCCAGCAGGATGATGAACATCAATGCAAGGGCCGCTGAAAACGCGCTCATCAAAAAGGCTTGGCTTTCGTTTTGTTCGTCCTGATCACCCGTCCATTCCCATGAAATGCCTGCGGGCAGGGACTTGGCATTGATCTGTTCCGTCAGATATTCGATACGTTCATTTGCGTTGATGATGACGTCGCTTTCTTCGCCGTTTTCATCAATGACAGTGCGTTTTGCGTCCGATGCCACGCCTGCCTTGATGTCGAAATACCGCTTTTTATCGATGCGATTGATCTCGGCCAATTTTTCAACGGGCTTGCGCGTGATAAAGTTTGACAGCGGCACCAAACCATCGCTTGTGCGTACCTTTAGGGTATCCAGCGTGCTAAGCAGGCGATATTCCTCGGGCATGCGGACGCGGATTTCGACCTCTTCATCGCTGCTATCAACGCGCATGGTGTCAAGCAAGATACCCCGTGTCACCAATTGCACCATGGCCCCCACGGTGGCCACATTAGCCCCATAACGGCCCGCCTTTTGAACATCGACGTCAATTTGCCAATCAATACCAGGAAGGGGGCGTGTATCTTCGATCTGGGTCAAGGCCTCAGTCTTATCAAAGAGGGCACGCATATCCGCCGTGGTTGCCAGCAAATCTTCCCAATTGTCGCCTTTCAGGCGCAGGTGCACAGGTTTTGCCGTTGCAGGGCCGCGGCCCAATTCCAACACTTCGATCTGAATGCCCGGAATTTCCTGCAGCGCGGCAGACAGTTCGTCAATCACTATATCACCATCCAATTCGGGGCGATCCTTGCGATCCTCCCACGGGACGGTTTCCAATTGGATTTGTCCGATTGTATCCTTGGGCGCGCTGGCCCCTGCGGTGTTTTGGTTTAGTCCCCCCGCACCCGCAAAGGCAAAGACAGATGAGATGCCCGGATGCTGCAAAACAATTTCTTCGGCTTGGCGCACCAGTTCGTCTTTTTCATGCAGCGATAGGTTTCCGCGTGCCTTGACATAGACGATGGCCTGTTCAGGTTCGGATTCCACAAAGAATTCTACGCCCAAATTGTTTTCACCGAAATAGGAAAAGACGGCCATGGAAAATCCAATAACGCCTGCAATACTGACCAAGGGCATGATCGGGTTGCCTGCAATCAATTTGATGATCCAGCCAAAGAAGGTGCGTTGGTATCCATATGTCACGCGCTTGGCCTGACGTTCGATTTTAACCGCGCCCAAAACCATGGATGCAAATGCGGCCGCTGCGATAAACATCGTAATGCCAGGGGCCGTTGCCGTCAGGCCATCAGCGGCGTCCAATCCCAAAAGATAGCTGGGGTTCAATGCCTGCATTGCGGCCAAAAATAGGCCATAGATCGCAACAGGCACCAATGCCGCACGCACCACCCAAGGCAGCGTTGCCCGCAGAGCGTTTGAGCCTGTGGCGAATGCGCGGGACACACGCCCCGACACGCCGCCCATGATGGGTAGGAAAATCAACGCAACCACCAAAGATGCGCTAAGAACAAAGATCAGCGTGACAGGCAGCATGCCCATGAATTGCCCCGGAACACCCGGCCAGAACAGCATGGGCAAAAAGGCACATAGGGTTGTTGCGGTTGAACTGACGATGGGCCAAAACATCCGCTTGGCCGCTTCGACATAGGCGCTCATCGGGCCGCTGCCCTCTTGAATGCGTTTGTCGGCGTATTCCACCACAACAATCGCCCCATCCACCAACATGCCCACCGCAAGGATCAGACCGAACATCACAATGTTTGAAATGGTGATCCCCATCACGCCCAACAGGACGAAACACAACAAGAATGACGTTGGAATTGAAAAACCCACCAGCAAGGCCGCCCGCGTCCCGAGGGATGTCAAAACAACGATCATCACCAAGGCAATCGCGGTTAAAACCGATCCTTCCAATTGGCTGACCATGGAATCCACAACGCGGCTTTGGTCGTTTGAGGTGCCCATGTGCACGGCTGCGCGTAAATCTTGGGGCCATGCGTCAACTTCTGCTTCGACCATTTCGCGCACGGCTGTTGCTGTGTCGATTAGGTTGAAACCTTTGCGTTTCACGACCTGCAGGGCAACGGTTGTTTCGCCGTTAAAACGCGCGGTTCCTTCACGATCTTCAAAGGTCAGTTTGATTTCCGCCAAATCGCCCAATGTGATCACGCGGTCCCCGTTTGTTTTGACGGGCAGGTCGTAGATATCTTGCACCTCATCAAAGCTGGATGGGATTTTAACCGCAAATGTGCCCTGTGCGCTGTCCACTTCGCCTGCGGCGATCAATTGGTTGTTGTTGCGCACAACATTGATCAATTCGCCTGCAGTGACGTTATAGCTTTCAAGGCGCAAGGGGTCGATTGTGACCTCGACCATTTCATCGCGCTGGCCTGAAATGGCGGCTTCCAGAACCGCATCCATGCCTTCGATCTTTTCCTGCAGATCCTTGGCGATCTTGGTCATCGTGCGTTCAGGCACTTGGCCCGTTAGGTTCACAATGATGATCGGAAATTCGGAAAAGTTGATTTCGTTGATCGAATATTTTTCAGCACCCGATGGGAAATTCGCCTCGGCTGCGTTCATGGCGTCGCGTACGTCTGCCATGGTTTTGGTTTTGTCCCAGCCAAATTCAAATTCAAGCGCGACACCCGCATAATTTTCCGATGCAGTGGCGGTCATTTTCTTGAGGCCGTCAATATCGCCCAATTCCGTTTCCATTGGACGCACCAACAGCGTTTCACTGTCCCCTGCGGAAATGCCGGGGAAGGGCACGGAAATGAACAATGCGGGAATTTCAATATCAGGCTCACCCTCTTTGGGAAGGCCCGTGTAACTAAATATGCCTGCAGTCAGCGAAACAATAATCAGCGCAATGATCATGCGCGCGCGTTCTGATGCCCAATCGACTAATCCTGTCATTGACCCAACTCCCGATAGGTTGGATCAACGACGATCCCGTCGATCACATATTCCTGACCGACGACGATGATGCTGACCTCTGGGTCCAATCCCGATACCCATACCCCATTTGGGGTGTCGCGCAGCAGGCTGATTTCCACAAACTTCGTCGAATTATCCGCAATGATCGTACGCACACCCAATGCGCCCGAATCGTTCAGCGTAAGCGAGGATTGAGGGATCAAATGTGCGGCTTTGCCTTCTGAGGCAATCAGGATGTCGGCGGTTTGGCCATCCGCGATGGTCATATCGGGGTTTGGAATTTCCAATTCAACACGGAAGGTGCGTGTCAATTTATCCGCCGACCGCGACAGGAAGGTCACATTGCCAGAGACCTCTGTCCCGTCCAATAGGCGCGCACCTGCGCGCGCCCCCACGGTGATGCGATCACGTTCTGTTTCGGGAACAAAGCCCACGATTTTAATGGGGTCCAATTGGATCACCGTTGCGCATGCAGAACCAGGTTGCAGCAGACTGCCGATTTCGGCTGTGTCGCTTTCCAATAGGCCGCCAAAGGTTGCTTTGATTGTCAGGCGATCAATCTCTTTTTGTGCGGCGGCAACGGCGGCTTCGGCGGATTGAATGCGCGAACTTGTGGCATCAAACCCTGCTTTTGCGCTTTCCACGGCGGCCTCGGCAGAGCGTACAGCCGCCTGAGTGGAGGCCACACGTGTTTCCGATGCAAACCCACCTTGGGCCAGTTTATCGGCAGCGTTAAAGTTGATTTTTGCCTCTTCTAGGCGGGCTTTGGCCTCGTCCTGACGGGCTTGGGTTTCTGGAACGCGGGCCTCTGCCTCTTTCAGGCGGGCAATGGTATCTGCCAAATTCGCCTCGCGCGTGCCAGGGTCCAATTCGCATAGGGTTTCACCCGCCGCCACCACATGGCCCTTGCGCAGGGGTTGATTGATCACTTGTCCGGATGTTTCGGAACGCAGAACGACACTGCGCGCCGCTTCGGTCTGACCGCGCAACACAACCGCGCTGTCAATTTCACGGGCGGTCGATTTCATGGCGACCACCTTAATCAATTGGCGTTCACTTGGGGCCTCTGCAGGCGTTTCTGTCTCGGCGGTTTCATCCTCGACAACCACATCATTCACCAATGGCGTGTCCTTGGATGCATCCCACAAAATCGTGGGCGATGCCCCCCCTGCGACTTGACGCACTGCGTCACGTTCAAAAACAATTAAATATAAAACGGCAACCACAACAACAGCCGTGATCAAGGACATAATGCGCACAATCTTCCTTCCAACGAATTGGCAAACGGGTAAAACGAACCCCAGTTTAGCCCCCACTTAGCAGATATACGCTAAACCCGCCAGTTTAGATTAATGAATTCCTCACATTTTTTTGCAGGTGCAGCAACGCAATCTTGCTCTTGGATTCCTACTCAGTTGGGTCTACAAAACCTGAAATACAAGATGTGAGGTCCGCCGTGAGCGATACAGATAGCTTTATCGATGAAGTCAGCGAAGAAATCCGCCGCGAAAAATTGTTCAAAACCTTTCGCAAATACGGCTGGATCGGTGTTGCACTGGTTGTGATCGTTGTGGGCGGCACAGGTTACCGCGAATACAGCCGCGCTGCGGAAAAAACCGCCTCGGAAACATTTGGCTCTTCTGTGTTAGAGGCCTTGCAGGAAAACGACCCATCCGCACGTGTTGCGCAATTGGATACCATCACGGCCCCGAATGCGTCGGCGGGCGCGATGATTGCCATGTTGCAGGCCGCGGAACTGGCATCGGATAAGGATGGGGCAGGGGCCGCCGCCAAGCTTGAGGCCGCAGCTGTCAGTGGTGATCTGGATCAGATGTACCGTGATATCCTGAACTTCAAACGTTTGACTGTTGCCGAAAGTGGGATTGATGCAGGCGCACGCCGCATGGGGTTTGAACAACTGGCAACGCCCGGCAATCCACTGCGCCTATTGGCCGAGGAACAATTGGCACTGCTTGATCTGGCAGAAGGTGACAGTGCAGCGGCAGTAAACCGCCTGTCCATGATCCTAGAGGATGCAGAGCTCACTCAAGGCTTGCGTCAACGTGCAGGACAGTTGATGATCGCCTTGGGGCAGGATCCAAACGGGCAATAGCACCCCATAAATAAGGAACAGGGGGAATGATGTTTCGTGTCGTCGCTACATTGACAGTTTGTGCCATCGCTCTTGCAGGGTGTGAACAGCCACAGCCCATCATCCCAGGCAAGCGTGAAGCCGTCGATACCCTAATCCAAGATGCGCCAGCACGCGCTGAAATCGTCAATAAATCCGTGGCGTTTCGTGCCCCTAGTATGAGCACAAACGCAAATTGGACCCAAGGACACGGAACCGCACGCAGCCGTACCACCCACCCCACGTTGGGCGCAAATCCGCAGTTGATCTGGAGCGTTCCGATTGGCGTCGGTGATGGCCAACGCACGCGGATCACGGCCGATCCTGTTGTGTCCGATGGGCATATATTCACAGTTGATGCCGAAGCCCGCCTAAGCGCGCATGCCACATCAGGTGCCGCCCTTTGGTCCATTGACCTAACACCACAGGGTGAGGGCAAGGGCGAGGCGACAGGCGCAGGCATCGCCTATGGCAATGGGACCTTGTTTGTAACAACCGCCTATGGCGTGTTGCATGCGATCAACCCAACCAATGGCGCGATCCGTTGGTCACAATCCCTGCGCGGTGCGGGGAACACGCGCCCCACCTATTATGATGGCTTGGTCTATGTGATCAGCTCGGATCGTACCGCATGGGCGATCGAGGCCGATAATGGCCGTGTCAGATGGCAAATTGATGGTGTGGATGATGTGAACAACCGCATCGGATCAACCGCCCCCGCCGTGTCGGATAAATTTGCCCTTTTCGGCTTTGGCTCGGGCGAGGTGCAGGCCGTGTTCCGAAAGGGCGGGTTGGTTTACTGGAACTCATCCCTGAAGGGCGCGCGCGCAGGACGGGCAGAAGGCGCCGTTGTTGATTTGGGCGCAAGCCCCGTGATTGCAGGATCGCGTGTTTACGCGGCGGGTGCATCGGGGCGCATGGTTGCCATGTCACTGGGTGATGGTGAACGCATTTGGACCAATAATCAGGGTGTGCGCGGTCAACTATGGCCCGCGGGCAATGCCATTTTCGCCCTGAATGATATGAACCAATTGATCCGTGTGGATGCATCCAATGGCGACACGCTTTGGGCCGTTGATTTGCCGAATTTCCGTAAAATCAGTCCACGACGCAGTGCCGAAATCGTTGCGCATTATGGTCCCGTTCTGGCGGGGGGGCGCATATTGGTGGCCTCAAACGACGGTTTGTTACGTCAATTTGATCCAACAAACGGCGCGTTGATTAGCCAAACCGCGGTACCGGGTGGGGCCACTACGCATCCCGTCATCGCAGGTGGGGTTTTGTACCTTGTTTCAGGGGACGGACAATTGCACGCTTTTCGTTGATGAAAAAGTGGTGTATGCGGGGCTCTCAATCGACTTTAGGTTCTGAACATGAGCTTTTCTTTGGCCATTGTTGGCCGCCCCAATGTGGGCAAATCCACCCTATTTAACCGTCTTGTTGGAAAACGGTTGGCGCTGGTTGATGATCAACCGGGCGTGACCCGTGACCTGCGCGAAGGCGAAGCACGCCTTGGGGATCTGCGCTTCACCGTGATTGATACCGCGGGGCTTGAGGATGCAACAGACGACAGTTTGCAGGGCCGCATGCGCCGTTTGACGGAAGGCGCGGTTGATATGGCGGATATCTGTTTGTTCATGATTGACGCCCGTGTGGGCGTGACACCTGTCGATGAAATTTTTGCAGAGATTCTGCGCAAACGGGCAAAACACGTCTTTTTGGCCGCGAATAAGGGCGAGGGTGCTGCCGCAGATGCAGGCGTGTTAGAGGCGTGGAACCTTGGCCTTGGCGAACCCTTGCGCATATCGGCCGAACATGGGGAAGGCATGGGGGATTTGCTTGCCGCCCTGATGCCCATTGCCGATGAATTCCAAATGCGGGCCGAGGCCGAAGCGGCGGAGGCAGAAATCGACATCATCGGGGAAATTTCCGAGGACGACGAATATGAATATCAAATGCCAACAAACGCCAAACCGCTACAGGTTGCGGTTGTTGGTCGCCCCAATGCGGGAAAATCCACGCTGATCAACAAAATTTTGGGCGAAGATCGTTTGTTAACAGGCCCCGAGGCGGGGATCACCCGCGATGCCATTTCATTGAAAATGGATTGGGGTGGCGTGCCCATGCGCATCTTTGACACCGCTGGCATGCGTAAAAAGGCCAAGGTACAGGACAAGGTTGAAAAACTCTCTGTCTCTGATGGATTGCGCGCGGTGAAATTTGCCGAAGTGGTTGTTGTGCTGCTGGATGCGGCGATCCCCTTTGAAACGCAGGATTTGCGTATTGCGGATCTGGCCGCACGCGAGGGGCGCGCCGTGGTTGTTGCGGTGAACAAATGGGATATTGAGGATGAAAAGCAGGAAAAGCTGCGCGATTTGAAAGAGGCCTTTGAACGCCTATTGCCCCAGCTGCGCGGTGCCCCCCTGATCACCGTATCGGCGCGGACGGGCCGCGGTTTGGATCGGCTTCAGGCGGCGATCATGCGCGCGCATGAAATTTGGAACCGTCGCATCCCAACTGCGCAGTTGAACCGTTGGTTGGCGGGAATGGTCGAAATGCACCCACCCCCCGCACCCGCAGGGCGCCGCATCAAATTGCGGTATATGACACAGGCCAAATCACGCCCCCCTGGGTTTGTGGTGATGTGTTCACGCCCCGATAAATTGCCCGAAAGCTATAACCGTTATTTGGTGAACGGGTTGCGCGAAAGCTTTGATTTGCCGGGAACACCCATCCGCCTGACCATGCGCGGGCAGGGGGATAAAAACCCCTATAAGGATAAGAAAAAGGCAGCACCGTCACGCCTGCGCAAGCATTTGGAAGGCAAGCGTTCGACCTGAGTGGTTTCAGCGTTAGTGGACAAATCCCAATTTCGATTGTGTCTCAACGCTCATGCAAACGCCTGCGGGCTGGATCGTACCTGATATACCCAAGCGCGCGGATTTTGATCCCTCAGTTCTAGGCACCCAGCCAATCTTTAGATTGGCAAGGCGCTGCCCACCCCACAGGCGGCGCCTTCGTCGCCACCTCGGGCAGCTTGGGTAAAATCCTTGGCTTTCGCTCAGACCGGGCATGAACTGGGCGTGCGTTAATCACAATGCGATCGTTGTCACCCTTCAAACGCCAGATTTTTTACCAAGATTGGTGTTATCTATGCCAATTCACCCTCGGCAGTGATCTGTGTTTTGCCACCCAGATACCCGTGCAACACGGCGGGCAATGCGACGGATCCATCAGGTTGCTGACCGTTTTCCAGCACCGCGATCAGACAGCGACCCACGGCCAAGCCTGAACCGTTCAACGTGTGGACAAATTCGGGTTTGCCGCCTGCCTCTGGTTTGAAACGGGCGTTCATGCGGCGGGCCTGAAAATCGCCACAGACAGACACGGATGAAATTTCGCGATATGTGTTTTGGCCGGGCAACCACACCTCGATATCATGGGTGCGCCGTGCGCCTGCGCCCATGTCGCCTGTGCACAAAACAACCGTGCGATAGGGCAGGCCCAGTTTTTCCAAAATCGCCTGTGCGCAGCCTGTCATACGGTCCAATTCGGCGCGGGAATGGTCGGGATGCGTGATGCTGACCATTTCCACCTTTTCAAATTGGTGTTGACGCAACATGCCCGCAGTGTCGCGGCCCGCTGATCCCGCCTCGGAGCGGAAACATTGGGTATGCGCGGTCATGCGGATTGGCAAATCGGCCTCTTCCAACACATCGCCTGCGACGGTGTTTGTTAGGGTCACTTCGGATGTGGGGATCAACCACCACCCGTTTGTGGTTTGATAGCTGTCTTCGGTGAATTTCGGCAACTGTCCTGTGCCAAACATCGCCTCATCCCGCACCAAAACAGGCGTCATTGTTTCGGTTAGCCCATGTTCATTCACATGTGTGTCCAACATAAACTGCGCTAAGGCACGGTGAAGCCGCGCCATCGCACCGCGCAACACGACAAAGCGCGAACCAGAGAGTTTCGCCGCCGTTTCAAAATCCAGTCCGCGTGCGGCGGGCAGGTCATAATGTTCCTTGGCATCCGCAATTTCGGGCGGGGTGCCCCAGCGGTGGATTTCCACATTATCCGCCTCATCCGCGCCATCGGGAATATCGTCATGGGGCAGGTTGGGCAGACGGGCCAGCGCATTTGTCAATGCCTCATCCAATTCCTTGGCGAGGGCATTCATTTCGGCAACTTCGGCCTTTTTCTCGGCAACAAGCGCGCGCAGGCGTTCAAATTCCGCCTCATCCCCACGACCCTTGGCGGCGCCCACCTCTTTGCTGGCCTTATTCTGTTCGGCCTGCGCGGTTTCGGCTGCAAGGATTGCGGCACGACGATCGCCATCAATTTTCAACAGGCCCGAGGACGCATCCGACACCCCACGACGCGCCAAAGCGGCATCAAAAGCAGCAGGGTTTTCACGAATGGCACGAATATCATGCATTGGGATGTCTCCTCAGGTTTAACGACTCTTTCTGCGGGCCTTATGCATGATTTTTTTGATGGAGGGTAGAGGGGGAATTGTTTCGATACGACGTGGGTATTCAAAGGTGCCTGACCAAATCATCTCCAATCCAAAGTCAATCCAGCTCCCCGCCAATAGACAGATTGGCAGGCGCCGACCGCCCCCCATGGGCGGTGTCTTCGTCGCCACCTGCGGTCGGCTTAGTGCAATGAAGCTCTGTTGCTTCAATTTCTGACGCGACTGACGACCACTGTTGTGCATAAATGATTTCCAATTGTTCTAAATCTACGGTTAAGCCCCCGCCCCTCGGGACGGGCGTGGCCTGGATCATACGCGATCAGTCTTCGCTTGCGCTCAGACCGCGCATGTTCTGGGTTAATAAATTCATTTGGTCGTCAAGTATTTCTGAAGATAACCGCATTTATCGTGCGTAACTGGGGTTGGATTGTTTCAGAAACGATCGTCGATCAAACCCGCACTTGCCGCGGCGACAGCGGGCAGGGCGATGGCAAGCTGTCGGATTACATCCTAATTTGATGTGGCGATATTTCTTGTATCAACTGAAATGTTGTGAATAAAAATGCCCCCATCAACAGTGCCAGTGCGCAACCCCATTGCCCAATGACGAAATGTGCTGTGCGTCGCGTCCATGTTATCAATCCAAACCGTTTTTGAATATTGGATGGGTTGAATGCGAAATTTCGGATCGTCAACGGCAAACTGTGCCACAGATGGGCTTGGGGCCTTCTGTTCCAAACGGGTGCACCAAGCCATGCGGCCCCCCGAAACGGGCGGTGTGCGCACCGACGTAACACCGACGTTATACCGACGTGATACAGATCGTGAAAAACCGCCCCGTTAAACGGTTAATCCACCTTGCAAACCCCGGGGCCAGCGCATAGGTTTCCGCCAACGCAAAATAAAAAAGAAGGATGGCACCGACATGGGTGGTATTGAACAATTTATTCCGCTGATACTGATTTTCGCGATCATGTATTTCCTTATGATCCGTCCCCAGCAGAAAAAGATCAAAGAGCATCAGAAGATGGTGCAAAACCTGCGCCGTGGCGATGTTGTTGTGACCCAAGGTGGATTGATCGGTAGGGTTGCAAAGGTCAAAGAAAACAACGAATTGGACCTTGAATTGGCCGAAGGTGTCAAGGTGCGCGTTGTGCAATCAACGATTGCGGATGTGGTTTCAAAAACTGAACCTGCCAGCGATTAATTGACGAACTGAGGACGGCAAATATGCTCTTTATCGATCTGTGGAAAAAGGTCGTGATCTGGGTCGTTGTGGCCTTGGGTCTGGTGTTGGCACTCCCCAACGCTTTTTACGATCGTGTGGAGCAGTTTAATGACGCTGAAAAGGCGATTGAGGTTGGGTTTGATACCCCTGAAAATCGTGAAAAAACAGGACTTTGGCCGTCATTTTTGCCCTCTGGTTTGGTGAACTTGGGGCTGGATTTGCGCGGTGGTGCGCATCTGTTGGCCGAGGTACAAGTGGCCGATGTTTATGCACAGCGGATGACGGCGCTTTGGCCTGATGTGCGCGACGTGTTGCGCCCCGAACGGGCCACCGTGGGCACCATCCGTTTGCAAAAAGGCGCACCTGATGAATTGCGCGTCAAAATTTCGGAACCTGCTGGAATGGATCGCGCATTGCAGTTGGTTCGTGGGTTGTCACAACCCGTAACATCCCTTGGTGGCGCGATGAGCACTGATTTGGATGTACGCGCCGAGGGCGATGAAATCGTGGTTACGCTAAGCGCCGCAGAACAGGCTGCAACCACCGAACGCACATTGCGCCAAGCGCTGGAAATCATTCGCCGCCGCATTGATGAGGTGGGCACACGTGAACCCACCATCCAACGTCAGGGCGCGGATCGTATCCTGATCCAGGTGCCAGGGATCGGATCAGCGGCCGACTTGAAAGAGATCATCGGCACAACAGCGCAGTTGACATTCCAGCCTGTCGTTGGACGCGGTGGGAACCCCAATGTCCCCGCAGGTGCCGGAAACGAGGTGCTGCCGTCGCTGAATGACGAAGGTGTCTATTACACGCTTGTTTCTGCCCCCGTTGTTACGGGCGAGGAATTGGTGGATGCGCAGCCCAGCTTTGATCAAAACAACCGTCCTGCGGTAAACTTCCGCTTTAATCCAACGGGTGCGCGCGCATTTGGCGATTACACGCGCGACAATATCGGCAGCCCCTTTGCCATCGTTCTGGATGGAGAGGTGATCAGCGCCCCTGTGATCCAATCCCATATTCCGGGCGGTTCAGGCATTATCACGGGCAGCTTTACTGTTGAGGAAAGCACCAATTTGGCTGTGCTGTTGCGTGCAGGTGCACTGCCCGCAGGTTTAGAATTCCTTGAGGAACGCACAATCGGCCCAGAACTGGGCGCAGACAGCATCAAGGCGGGGCAAATTGCCTGTATCGTCGCGGGGATTGCCGTGTTGATCTTTATGGTGCTGTCCTATGGTTTGTTCGGTATCTTTGCCAATGTCGCCCTGATCATCAATGTGGGTCTGATCTTTGGGTTGCTGTCACTGGTGGGCGCAACCCTGACCTTGCCTGGTATTGCGGGGATTGTTTTGACAATCGGTATGGCCGTTGATGCCAATGTTTTGGTGTTCGAACGCATCCGCGAAGAAATTCGCGCAGGCAAGGGGTCCGCGCGGTCCATTGAACTGGGCTATGAAAAGGCGATTTCGGCGATCACCGATGCCAATGTGACCACATTCATTACGGCGGTGATCCTATTTGCCATGGGCTCTGGCCCTGTGCGTGGATTTGCGATAACGCTGGGTCTGGGCATCCTCACCTCGGTCTTTACGGCCATTTTTGTAACGCGCCTGTTGGTGGTGATCTGGTTTGATCGCGCCCGTCCAAAAAAGATTGAGGTGTAAGATGCGTCTTAAACTTGTTCCAACTGTCACGAATTTCGATTTCTTTAGCCGGTCCAAAGTGTGGCTGGGCATTTCAGGTATGTTCATGGTGATCGCGCTGATTTCATTCCTGTTGCAGGGATTGAATTTCGGCATTGATTTCCGCGGCGGTACAACCATCCGAACAGAAAGCACAACTGAAATTAATGTCGGCACTTATCGCGATGCCTTGGCCCCATTGGAATTGGGCGACATCATCATTTCAGAGGTGTTTGACCCAAGTTTTGACGCCGATCAACATGTTGCCATGATCCGTATTCAGGCCCAAGATGGCGAAGAGGCGGTGACCGCGCAAATGACCAAAGATGCCTTTGCCGCATTGTCATCTGTTGATCCCACGATCAAATTTGTTTCAGTAGAAAGTGTTGGCCCCAAAGTGTCTGGCGAATTGATACAAACCGCGATCATTGCCGTCATTCTGGCGATTGCAGCGGTGCTGTTTTACATCTGGCTACGCTTTGAATGGCAATTTGCGGTTGGCGCTGTTTTGGCTTTGGTCCATGACGTGTTGCTGACCATCGGTATTTTTTCCGAATTGCAGATCAAATTTGATTTGGCAATCATCGCGGCCCTGCTGACAATTGTCGGTTATTCGCTAAACGATACGGTTGTTGTGTTTGACCGCGTGCGTGAAAACCTGCGCAAATATAAATCTAAACCGTTGAAGGATGTGTTGAACCTGTCCATCAACGAAACACTTAGCCGAACAATGATGACATCTGTCACCACATTGATCGCGTTGATCGCCCTATTGGTTTTGGGTGGAGATGTGATCCGCGGCTTTGTGTTTGCGATGACATGGGGCGTGATTGTGGGTACCTATAGTTCGATTTTCGTCGCCTCTGCGATCCTGATGGCCTTGGGCGTAAAACGCGATTGGAGCAAGCCGAATAATGAGGCGGGCACACAGGTTCCGCAGGTGTAAATCCGATGCGGTTGAATGAAATCAACTACACCGATGCGCTGCCCATTGATGGCTATGGTCCTGGGTTTTTTCGGGTTGGCGGTCAGGTCTATAACAGTGCCGTTCTGTGTTGTGGGGCTGGGGTCAGCGAATGGGGCGGGTATAGTGATACTGAAACGCTGCTGACACTGGCGGGGCAGTTTGATGTTTTGTTCATTGGAACGGGCAAAGATACGCTGCACATCCCTGCGGATTTTCGTGCCACGCTGGAAACTGCGGGGCTGGGCGTTGAGGCGATGAATAGCCCTTCTGCCGCGCGGACTTATAACATTCTGCTGTCTGAAGGGCGTCGTATCGCGGTTGCGTTACTGCCCGTCACCGATCCCATCACTGGGGCGTGATCAAATTCATCTTTTGCAATGCATCATCATGGTGTAAGCCAGTGATATGACATTAACTGTTTCAAATCTAAGTGTTCTACGCGCATCGCGCCATCTGTTGTCAGGTGTTGGATTTGAAGTATCCGCAGGTCAGGCGTTGATCCTGCGGGGGCCAAATGGTTTGGGAAAAACAACGCTGCTGCGAACCATCGCAGGGTTGCAACCTGTGCATGAAGGACAGGTGGATATGCCCGAGGATATGGCCGTTTATGCAGGACATTTGGACGGAATAAAATCCACACTAACCGTGCGCGAAAATTTGGAATTTTGGGCCAGCGTTTTTGGAACCGGGTCCATTGATGCCGCGATTGCAGTCTTTGACATGGACCAACTTATCGACAGACCCGGTGGCATGTTGTCGGCGGGGCAAAAACGGCGTTTGGGATTGGCGCGTTTGATGGTGACAGGGCGGCCCATATGGTTGCTGGATGAACCCACAGTTTCACTGGACACCGTGGCAGTTGGCCAATTTGGCGATATGATCGCGGGGCATTTGGATCGGGGCGGCATAGCGGTGATTGCCACGCATATCGATCTGGGATTAGGCGCGCGGGCCGAGACATTGGATTTATCCCAGTTTAAGGCCGCACCAGAACAGCAATTCAACCCGAACGAGGCCTTTTTATGAACGCGCTTTTGCTTCGGGATATGCGGCTTGCCATGCGGGCAGGGGGCGGATTTGGGTTAAGCCTAGCGTTTTTCTTGATCGTTGTGGTTTTGGTGCCCTTTGGTGTTGGTCCCGAAATGGGTCTATTGTCGAAAATTGCGCCCGGAATTTTGTGGGTTGGGGCATTATTGGCCTGCCTCTTGTCGCTTGATCGAATTTTTGCGCTGGATTTTGAGGATGGTACATTAGACCTCTTGGCCACAGCACCCCTTCCGCTTGAGGCAGTGGTCAGTGTAAAATCCTTTGCCCATTGGATCACCACAGGCCTGCCCTTGGTTTTGGCGGCACCTGTTTTGGGGGTCTTGCTGGGGCTTCAATCAGATGCGTTTTATTGGATTGTTCTGTCCTTGTTGCTGGGCACACCCGCACTTAGCGTCATTGGAACATTTGGCGCGGCGCTGACGGTGGGGTTAAAACGCGGCGGATTGCTTTTGTCGCTTTTGGTCTTGCCACTCTATGTCCCCACGCTGATATTTGGCGCAGAACTCGCGCGGCGGGGGATCGTGGGGATGGATGTGGGGACCCCCATGTCACTGTTATTGGGCATCACATTTGCCTCAATCGCGCTGTTGCCATTTGCATCAGCTGCGGTTTTAAAGATTAACTTACGCTAAGGAGACGGAATGTCACTTTGGGAATATGCAAATCCAGTTAAGTTCCTGTCCTTTTCGGGCAAGATTGTTCCATGGTTCGCAGCCGGCGCTGCATTATTCATCGCCGTTGGGCTTTATTGGGGATATTTCTTGACGCCTGATGATTACAAACAGGGATCAACAGTCAAGATCATATATCTGCATGTTCCTGCGGCCCTAATTGCAATCAATGCGTGGTTTATGATGTTGGTCGCCTCGCTTATTTGGTTGATCCGCCGCCATCATGTGAGCGCGCTTGCGGCCAGGGCAGCGGCACCCATTGGCATTGTGATGACGCTGATCACCCTGATCACTGGGGCGCTTTGGGGGCAGCCGATGTGGGGCACATGGTGGGCCTGGGATCCGCGCCTAACCTCATTCCTGATCTTGTTTTTGTTCTACCTTGGGTATGTGGCGCTGTGGGCAGCAATTGATAATCCTGACACAGCGGCTGATCTGACCTCGGTCCTGTGTATGGTTGGGTCCATTTTTGCAGTGATGAGCCGATATGCGGTGTTATTCTGGAACCAAGGATTGCATCAGGGGGCTTCATTGTCACTCGACAAAGAAAAGAATGTGGCAGATGTTTTCTACCAACCCTTATTAATGTCGATCACGGGATTTGTGTTGCTGTTTGTGGCCCTTGTTTTAATAGGAACACGCACAGAAATCCGTATCCGTCGCGCCAGCGCGCTTCTTGCCCGAGAGAGAGGATAAACCATGATGCCAGATTTAGGAAAATACGCCTTTGCGGTTTTGGGATCATATGCGGTGGGTTTGGCCCTGCTTGCGATCCTTGTGATTTGGATGGTTCTGCGCAACACAGCAGCACGCAAACGTTTGGAACAGATTGAGGGCGCGCGTGATGGCCAAAATTAAGCCGCTGATGTTGCTGCCTCCACTGATTTTTGCGGGGCTTGCAGGAGTGTTTTACGTTGGGATGCAGCGCGATAATCCCAATGATTTGCCATCTACCTTTATCGGACAATCCGCGCCCGCAATCACGACGGAAACCTTAGGATCCTTTGAGGGTGTTGGGGCCACGGATTTAAGCGCAGGCGAAGTGAGTTTGGTCAATTTTTGGGCCAGTTGGTGTCCCCCCTGTCGCGCCGAACATCCCGTGTTGTTGGAATTGCAAGAGCAGGGCATAACCATTCATGGCGTAAACATCAAAGATGATCCTGCCCAAGCGATCAAATACATCAATGACGATGGCAACCCATTTGCGGGGATCGCGTTTGATCCACAGGGGCGCACGGCGATTGATTGGGGTGTCACAGCCCCGCCTGAAACCTTTATCGTGGATGGGGACGGCACAATCTTATTTCGCTATGCAGGGCCATTGGTGGGATCAGATTACCTGCAACGGTTTTTGCCAGCCTTGGAACAGGCCCAGACAAATTAGGACCTGACGCTGGCTTTCGGATAGTCGTGGCCGTTTTGGTCCGTGACATGACAAAGACCGCTGCATAACGCGTAAACCCAATAATCCTGCCCCACCCCACCCGGCGGCACCGCCGGGTAGCGCCTGCCTGCCCCTCGGCAGGCGCTTGCACCCTATCAACATTTTGAGCTTCTTGTTTTTTGCTCCGCGCAAGCACATTTTGCAGCGTGACCATTTTGCGCCTACCCAGTCAGGCGCTACCCTTTTCTGACAGGGGATCGGTGGTCAGACAGATGTCTTTGCCATGACAACACTGCATTCAGCCCTACCAAAAATCAGCAGTGCGTATTGCAATAAAAAAAGGCCCGCAAAAAGCGAGCCTTAGTCTTGGGAGAGGTTCACTTAGTAGTGAACAGAAAGGCTATCAATCGGCGTTGTTTTGGGCGGTGCGAACTTGGTTAAGTCGATGCCCTCAACGGCGGCTTTATATTCGTCTACAGACGGTGTGCGCCCAAGGATCGCGGACAACACAACAACAGGGGTTGATGCCAATAGCGATTCACCCGCCTTTTCAGGTGTATCCTCAACCACGCGGCCTTTGAACAGACGCGTTGATGTGGCCAGAACCGTGTCACCCTTGGCCGCCTTTTCCTGGTTGCCCATACATAGGTTACAGCCAGGGCGTTCCAGATAGAGTGTGTTTTCGTATTCTGTACGTGCCGTTGTTTTTGGCGCTGAATCGTCGAATTCAAACCCAGAATACTTTTGCAACACTTCCCAATCGCCTTCTGCCTTCAACTCATCAATGATGTTGTAGGTTGGTGCTGTCACAACAAGTGGTGCGTTGAATTCAACGGACCCTTGCTCTTTTTCGATGTTGCGCAGCATTTGTGCGACGATTTTGATGTCGCCCTTATGCACCATGCAGGACCCGACAAAGCCCAAGTCTACTTTCTTTTCAGAATTGTAGAAGGACACAGGGCGGATGGTGTCGTGGGTATAGCGTTTTGACACATCTGCGTTTGTCACATCGGGGTCAGCGATCATGGGTTCGTTGATCAAATCCAGGTCAACCACAACTTCTGCGGCATATTTTGCACCCGCGTCAGGGGCCAATGCAGGTTTTTCGCCTGATTTGATTTGGGCAATGCGTGCATCTGCGCGGTCCACCAACCCTTGCAACATTTGGGCATCGTTATCCATGCCCTTGTTGATCATGATTTGGATGCGTGATTTTGCGATTTCCAAGGATTCAATCAGGGTTGCATCCTCTGAAATACAGATGGATGCCTTGGCCTTCATCTCGGCTGTCCAGTCGGTGAATGTAAACGCCTGGTCTGCCAACAATGTGCCAATGTGCACTTCGATGATGCGGCCTTGGAATACGTTGTCGCCGAATTGATCCAACATCTGCGCCTGTGTGGCATGCACAACGTCACGGAAATCCATGTGATCGGCCATTTGGCCCTTGAATGTCACTTTCACAGATTCTGGGATTGGCATTGTCGCCTCACCCGTGGCGAGTGCCAAGGCAACTGTGCCTGAATCCGCGCCAAATGCGACACCCTTGGACATACGTGTGTGGCTGTCGCCACCGATGATGATTGCCCAATCATCGACTGTGATGTCATTCAGAACCTTGTGAATAACGTCTGTCATTGGGTGATAGACGTCTTTTGGATCGCGGCCAGTGATCAGACCGAATTCATGCATGAATTTCATCAAACGCGGTGTGTTTGCCTGCGCTTTGATGTCCCAAACTGATGCTGTGTGACAGCCTGACTGATAGGCACCGTCCACCAATGGGGACAGAACCGTTGCTGCCATCGCCTCAAGCTCTTGAGAGGTCATCAAACCAGTTGTGTCCTGTGATCCAACAATGTTCACTTTCACGCGCACGTCTGATCCTGCCAGCAATGGTTTGTCAGTCGCAACACCAACTGAGTTTGCGTTAAAGATTTTTTCAACCGCTGTTAGGCCCTGACCATCACTTTCGATTTCCTTAGATGCGGCAAAGGCAGATTTTAGTGGAATACCAAGGATATCACAGGCAAGGCTTTGCAGCTTTTTACCAAACACAATGGCATAGGATCCGCCCGCCTTCATGAATTCGGTTTTCTGCGGGGTGAAGGATGCGGACATATCGACCAGTTCTTCACCATCTGCGCTGTATAGCTTTTTCTTTTTGGAATTGATCGTCAGAACCGTGCCCGTTTCGACCGAATATTTTTGTTCCAAAATGGGGTTGCCATCGTTGTTCAGGATCGGCTTGCCATCTTCGCCCATCTTTTTGACCCAGTTTTTCAGATCGACACCAATGCCACCTGTTACCCCAACAGTGGTTAGGAAGATGGGGGAAATACCGTTTGTGCCTGCAACAACGGGGGCAATGTTCACAAATGGGACATAGGGGCTTGCTTGTTTGCCGGTCCACAAGGCCACGTTGTTCACACCTGACATACGGGATGATCCGACACCCATGGTGCCTTTTTCCGCGATCAACATCACGCGTTTATCAGGGTGTTGAAGTTTCAGCGCTTCAATCTCTTTTTGCGCTTGTTCAGAGATCATGCATTTGCCATGCAATTCACGGTCAGAGCGAGAGTGCGCCTGATTACCAGGTGAAAGAAGGTCGGTTGAAATATCGCCTTCTGCAGCGATATAAGTGACAACTTTGATTTCTTCTTCCACGTCTGGAAGTTTGGTAAAGAATTCCGCGTCTGAATAGCTTTCTAGGATGTCTTTTGCGACGGCGTTTCCTGCGTTGAACGCCTCTTTCAAACGGTCTGTGTCCGCGTCGTATAGGAACACTTGCGTTTTTAGGACTTCAGCGGCTTGCGCTGCCAAATCCGCATCATCGTCCAGTGCCACGTCCAACAAAACGCGCACAGAAGGGCCGCCCTTCATGTGGGATAACAATTCAAACGCAAACTCGACTGAGATTTCTGCAACCGGCGTCTGGCCCAACACGATTTCCTTTAGGAACTCTGCCTTGACGCCTGCTGCGCTGGTCGTACCTGGAAGGGTGTTGTAGATGAAAAACTTCAAAGATTGCTCACGATGCGCGTGGCCCGTGTCTTTGATTTGAGCGATGATTTCTTCCGTCAATGCGGCGTCATCAATGGGTTTTGGGTTCAAACCTTGCTCTTTGCGTTTTTCAATTTCTTCCAAATATGCAGCGTACAAGCTCATGGGTAACTCAACTTTTCGTATCTGTTTCAGTCCAAATATGACCCTACGTCCAATGGGGTTGGATCGAATCATATCGCATTCTGTATACCTATGTATGCAAAGCCGATTTGAGGTGCAAGAGCTTTGCCATAAAGGTTGCGAACGCAGTGATCTCTTACTGAATTTCGGGATACCAAGCAAACCAAACAGCCGTAAATCACAATAGATGCGACCATAGGCATCACCAGACGTGGCCAAGGTCACAATCAGCACTTTTGCAGGGTTTGTCACAATTGCTCTCAAATGGTTGATTGGAAATTGTGGGGCGAACCCGCTATGTAGTTTTTGAGCAACGAGTTTAGGCGCACCATGATGAATATCCGATCGACAATTTTGGGTCTTATCACATTGTTGATGCTGTCCGTCGGGCAGGCACAGGCAGAGCGTGCCTTGGCCGTGGTCGAATTATTCACGTCCCAAGGGTGTTCATCCTGCCCGCCCGCAGATCACGTTTTGGGTGAATTGGCCCAAGAGCGGGATATCATCGCGCTTTCCTATCATGTGGATTATTGGGACTATATGGGATGGAAAGATATCTTTGGCAGCCCCGAAAATTCACAGCGTCAGCGCGTTTATGCGCACCGTATGAAGAAAAAGAACGTCTATACCCCGCAAATGGTCGTCAACGGCAAGGCGGATGTTGTCGGGTCGCGCCCGATGGATGTGGCCAAGGCCGTGATGAATGCGAAAAAACGCACGATGCCTGTCTCTGTTAAAATCACACCTGTGGCGCAGGGGTTGTTGGTTTCGGCGGCGTCAAATGGACTGCAAAATGGGACATATGATTTGATCGCGGTGGCGATCACGCCCAACGCAGAGGTGCAAATCAAACGCGGCGAAAACCGTGGCAAAACCATTCGCTATGTGAACGTGGTAAGGGATTTCAAACCGATTGGACAGTTGTCAAATGGACAGGCCCGCCTAACGCTACCTGCGGTTGATGGGGCCAAATTGGCGGTTTTTGTTCAGGCGCAGGGGCAGGGGCCAATTGTTGGTGCGGCGCTTCAGGATTAATTGTCGTCCAGATCAACAAAACTGATTTCATCTGCTGAAATCTGTCCCTGAGTACCAGATACAAGCGCGGTAACGGCCGGTTCACCTTCTTTGGTTTTGACGGCACCGCGCTCTTCGATTTCCTCGCGGGTGGTTTTAGCCATGCGTCGGGATAATCCGCTTGGGATGAATTCGCTGACCTCTTCCATGCCATTTCCGTTTGCATGACAAAGCGCAATGATCATATCGGTTTGGGTCACGGTTTTCACGGCCGTTTCCACATCAACCGCTGCAATGCGTGTTGGAATATCTTCAAAGGTAAAGACACCCGCAAGCACACGTTCGGCCAATTCAGGATCGGTTTCGCGCAGGCCATTCATGACCTCATCACGCAGATCATCAGATGCGGCCGTTAGAATTGCGGCAATGCGATCTTCGGGCAGGGTGGCAAAGGCACGTTCGGGTTTATTGTCCAGCTGTGCCATCAAGCTTTGACCAATGCGATCAACCGCCTGTGGCGTCACCCCCGCAGTTTGTGAGATGGCAAAGCTGATTTTGCGGGCGCGGGGCCCCGGCATTTCGCCAAGCAATGCGGCGGCCTTGGTGACATCCAGTTTTGACAGGACCACTGCGGCAATTTCCGTTGTTTCCGCGTCCAATAGTTTCAGCAACTCTTTTTCATCTAACTGTTTGATGCGGCCCCAGGGATCTTCGAATAAACGCACCACTGCATCCTGACGCAGACGCCGCGCAGTGTCATTTGTGATTTTCCCCTCAAGCAGGCGTAGCGCCGATCCCAGTCCCCCTTGGGCTGTCAATCCAATGCTGTCCAATTCATGGGCAAATTCTTCGATCACCTCGGCAAGGGTTGCGCGATCAATCAGGCGCAAATCGGCAATTTCACGGGTCAAATCCGCCTGCAAAGATGTGGGAAGTGCTGCCAGATCAATTTCGGCCCCTTCTTGCATCAGAAAACGGACAACAATGGCCGCTTTGGTGCGAGCGCTCATGTCTTGGGTCAAGGGGGCGGGGACGGGATCAAGAATGTCGATGTCTTGGGGCATGGAACCTCGGGGCACTGTTATGCCCCAAGGCTTAGATCGTAGCAGTTAAGGAATGCTTTCCCAAACTGGATTATTCGCCGAAAACACGCGCGAAAATCGTGTCCACGTGTTTTGTGTGATAGCCTAGGTCAAATTTCTCTTCGATTTCCTCGACAGAAAGCGCCGCTGTCACGTCCGCGTCGCCCAAAAGTTCGGTTTTGAAATCTTTGCCTTCTTCCCAGACTTTCATCGCGTTACGTTGTACCAAACGATAGGCGTCTTCGCGACTAACGCCCGCTTGGGTCAGGGCCAAAAGAACGCGCTGTGACATGACAAGGCCACGGAATTTGTTCATGTTGGCCAACATATTATCTGGATAGATCACCAATTTATCAACGACGCTGGTCAGACGAGATAGGGCAAAATCCAGTGTCACGGTCGCATCTGGGCCAATGTTGCGTTCCACAGAACTGTGCGAAATATCGCGTTCATGCCAAAGCGCCACGTTTTCCATTGCAGGCACCACAGCCATACGCACAAGACGCGCCAAACCTGTTAAGTTTTCTGTCAAAACAGGGTTGCGTTTGTGCGGCATCGCGGAAGACCCCTTTTGACCCTTAGAGAAGAACTCTTCGGCCTCTAACACCTCGGTGCGCTGCATGTGGCGCACTTCGGTTGCGATGTTTTCAATCGAACTTGCCACAACGCCAAGGGCCGCAAAAAACGCCGCATGACGATCACGTGGAATGACTTGGGTGCTAATCGGTTCCGGCTCTAGGCCCAATTTTGCACAGACATGTTCCTCAACCCGTGGATCAATGTTGGCAAATGTGCCAACTGCGCCGGAAATTGCGCCTGTTGCGATTTCGGCACGTGCGGTTTCCAAACGGCGTTTGTTGCGATCCATTTCCGCATAAAACCGCGCAAACGTTAGGCCCATTGTTGTGGGTTCTGCATGAATGCCATGGCTGCGCCCGATGCGCACGGTCATTTTATGTTCCTGCGCTCGGCGTTTCAGTGCCGTCAAAAGTTGCTCCATATCAGCGAGCAGAATGTCAGCCGCACGCACAAGTTGGATGTTAAAACAGGTGTCCAAAACATCCGAACTGGTCATGCCCTGATGCACAAATCGCGCCTCTTCTGAACCGACATGTTCTGCAAGGTGGGTCAAAAACGCGATCACGTCGTGTTTTGTGACGGCTTCAATCTCATCAATACGGGCCACATCAAATTCAACGTCTTTTGCTTTCCAAACCGCATCTGCGTTTTCGCGCGGGATTACACCAAGATCAGCCATCGCATCGCAGGCATGGGCTTCAATCTCGTACCAAATGCGGAATTTTGATTCTGGTGACCAGATTTGTACCATGTTAGGACGCGAATAACGGGGGATCATGAGATTACCTTTCGTAACGTGTGGGTTGGCCCCCTTTACCTCTGATTGTAAAATTGGGCAAGTCGATGCAACATTCTGCGTCAATTCACCCATTGCGTTGATTTTCCATCATTTTGCGGATTAACCCTAGGTATTATTTCTGAGGCCCAAAAAGATATATGGCCAAAATAAACTGGTCCAAAGTAGTGAATTACCGCGCCCGTGAAATTCAAATCCGTATGCCAGGATGCCCCACGCATTACACAAATGTGCAGCGGGCCATGGATACCCTGAAAAACCCTGCGTTCTGGATGTTTGTGGTTGCGGTGGTTTTGATCAATACCTTCATCAGTCCCAGAAATTTGGATAATTGGGGTGGTTTTATCCGTGTCACGGGTATCGTCAGCGTTGCTGCGGTTATGTATGTGTCGTGTCATGTGGGGTTATTGTACCTGCATGCACGCCTCTTTTCGGAAAAACGCACGGTCGTTTATTATCCGCTGTTCTGGATATTTTTAATTGTTCTTGTCGTTGTTTCATTCGTTGTTTGGATGGCCCCGATTTTAGAACCCTATGATGTTCCAAACTTTAATATTGTTCATGAAATGTATCCGGTGGTTTTGACCCGCTTGATGATCTTCGAATGGCTATTTTATTGCTTTTTTCTGCCGATCATCGAAAAACGCGGCGCAACACAGGGTATCGAAACCGTGGTTTTGGGGGAGCACACGCTTAAGGTTTTGGATATTCTTTATGTTCAGGTGATGGAACACCATGTGTGCATTTACAAGAAAGAGGGCGAGTTGGTAGAGCGATCCCGTTTTCGCGATCTGATGCAAATTCTAAATGATATTGACGGCGTGCAACCGCATCGGTCCTAGTGGGTGCCCACCCATGCGATCCTGCATCTGGAAGGGGATGCAGATCGTTTAAACATCGTCTTAACCAGTGGTGATAAAATCGCCGTGGCGCGCACGCGCCGCAGCGAGATTGAAGATTGGGCCAAGGAAAAGACCTTGCTGATCCGTGCTTTGGATTAGGCCTGTCCCATTAAAACGGGATCGAACGGATATTTCGTTAGGTTTTCGTATCCATCCTCGGTGATCAACACCTGATCTTCCAGTTTGATGGAAAAATCTCCGCCCTCTGGACTGACCAATGCCTCAACACACAACACCATGCCTGCCTCAAGCGGGTAATCATAGGCGCCTTCGACAAAGTTGCTGGGATAGGCGATCAGTGGCCATTCATCACACAGACCAACACCATGCATCATGCATCCATATTTCTGTTTTTGAAAATGATCGTCCAGTTTGTGACCGTTAAAGGTCAAATCGCGCATATGAACGCCAGGTTTCAACATTTCCATATTGGTCATGATGTGTTCATGGGCGTGTTGCATCGCATAAATCATATCGGGGCGGGGGGCCTGATCGCCAACCCACCACGTGCGGCTGATGTCCACGCAAATGCCATAGGATCCAACCAAATCCGTATCAAAGGCAACGATTTCATTGTTCTGCACAATGCGCGGACCGCATTCCTGAAACCAGGGGTTTGTACGTGGACCCGAGGCCAGAAGCCGTGTTTCAATCCATTCACCGCCGCGTTTGATATTTTCGGCGTGCAGCACCGCCCAAACGGCGTCTTCACTCATGTTGCCCAATGGGACTTCACGGCGCGTGATCAGCTCCATCTCGGCCACGGCGTTTTCACACGCAACAGAGGCACAGCGCATCGCCAAAATTTCATCTGGTCCTTTGATGGAACGCGATTTTTCGGTGACTTCTTCACCTTCCATAATTTCAAACCCCTGTGCCTCTAACGCGCGCAGGCCGTGCAGCATGATTTTATCAACCGCAAGCCGTTTGTTGCCGCCTGCATGTTCTTCCATCAATGCGCGCACTTCGTTTGAAAACACATCTGCGGCCACGTCTACTTTGTCGCCACGATCAAAGTAAAACAAATCCGCGCCCGACCGTTGTTCGCGCACCAGTGGATTGAATTCCGACAGGAAGGGAGAGTTTTTGTAATCCCAAATCACCATATACCCATCCGCACACAGTAAAACCGCACGAAACGGGTTATGTGTATTCCACAACTGCATATTCGTGCTGTCGGTGGCATAGCGAATGTTCAGTGGATCAAACATCAATAATCCACCATATCCACGATCAACGATATGCTGTGTTAGACGTTTCCAACGATATGCGCGCATCCGTTCCAGATTGGGCGGCTGTAACCCCGCATCCTCCCACTCGCGAAAGGCCAACTGGGTTGGGCCAATTTCAACGCGGTCGTTATCATTGGGGGACCCATCATCCAGCGTGGCACCGCGGGTTGGATCAATCTTACGGTAATCGCGGAAGTGATCGTTCATTGCAAAACTCCGAATAGGTCTTTTGTTATGGTGAAGCCAACAAAGTGTGCAGAACCGTCAAAAACCGACGAAATTTTTGTCGCGAATATGACTCAATTTTCATGCGCTACACTTGATGAGTTGCAGAACGCGTTTGATCGGGTCATGCTCAGAAGTGACCTGATGAATTCAAAGCATATGATAATGATTTTACAAAAATCCATCCCCTTTGACGCCTCATCCGAAAAACCACTTCCCGGGATATCACCATTGGACCCGGATCATTGGTTGATGATAGATGATTCCTATGGTGCGCAGATGTTCCTGCGTCAGGAATTGATCACAACCAAACGTGACCAGGTGATCGCAATTGACCCCGCGGCGCTGCCTGCCGCACGGGAACTATTGTGGCAGGTGGTGGATTATTTTACCCGCACATGCGCGATGCAGTATGTGGATGGCGTGATACAAACCCCTGATGGGCGACGCGTTCCTGTGGATTATGACGACCCGATGGGATGCATGGGGCAAATTGCGCAAAATGATTTTGCGATTATGGAACAAAGGGGGGAGGAACATGTCCTGACGGCGGCTGTGTTGTGTTTTCCGGCCAGTTGGCTTTTGGCGGAAAAATTTATGCGGGGTTTGGTTGGCATTCATGATCCTGTTGATCCCTATGACGATCAAATCGCAAAACGCGTTCAGCGCCTGTTTGATGGCATTCAGGTGGATCGCCCACTGTGGCGGTTTAATGCATTGCGCTATGCAGATCCCGCTCTGTTTCAACCGCGAAGCATGTATGCCCGCCGCCCAGGTGAGAAACGCCACATCGCGCGCTACCTGCGCAGCGAGCGTCAAACCTTGATCCGCCTGCCCAAAACCGGCGCTGTGGTGTTTGGCATTCATACATTTGTGGTGGATACTGAGGCCTGAGCGAGAGGCGAAAGCCCGCTTGGTTCAACTTTGCGGTGCATGTCCATTTGCATTTACACTATTGCACCGTGAAATCCCTGTGGGCTACGCGATCTCTTGGTGATCGGAGAGATGGGATAAAAGGAAGAAACGCATTTTATGCGGGGCAGTCCCGGTGGCGTATGGGGTTACACCCGCGACGTCAGACACATTAAAGCATATATTGATTGAAACAAGCCACAATGAAACGGCGCAGAAACGGCATGCGGTGGATGTGGAGGGCTGCATTATGACGACCTATTGCTGGGTGCGTCAGAAATCAGGGGAGTTTCAACTTTTGGTTGTACTTTCAATTTGACATTACAGGGGCCGAATTGCCCTGTAACCGTGGAGCGCAATTCGTGGCGATGCCCGGGCCAACGGGGTCACAGGATACGGCGTTTGTCTATTTTCAGATGCGCAGGCCCTTTGAAGCGCGCTTTGAAAAATCAAACCTACGCGGAAAAGAGGAAGGGTCCATCCCATCCCCACGCAATGATGGCACAATGCATTCCTATGAAACTTCGGTCAGTTTTTTCTATATGCATTACGGACAGGAACTGATTGCAAAGGCTGATCGTTTTACACGTCCCTTTGAAGACTATCGCGCAGAACACTGTTTGTTGCTGGGGTAGGGGCGTTGGACTTGTTTCCAATGGGCAAACCCGACCTGGTTGCTGACAAACACCGAGTCGTTTCCATAAAAAAGCGCCCCGCAAAATGCAGGGCGTTTTCTATGTCGACAAGACTGCGAATTAGCAGCTGTAGTACATACCATATTCCACAGGGTGTGGTGTGTGTTCGTATGTTTCGATCTCTTCCATTTTCAGGTCGATGTAACCGTCGATTTGATCTTTGGTGAATACGCCACCTGCTGTCAAATACTCGTGATCTGCCTGAAGGGCTTCCATCGCTTCGCGCAATGAACCACATACTGTTGGGATTTCTGCCAACTCTTCCGCAGGAAGATCGTATAGGTTTTTGTCCATTGCTTCGCCAGGATGGATTTTGTTTTTGATGCCATCTAGGCCAGCCATCAAAAGTGCCGCGAAGCATAGGTATGGGTTCGCAGAGGGATCTGGGAAACGGGCTTCTACGCGCTTTGCTTTTGGTGACTCGGTCCATGGGATACGAACACAGCCTGAGCGATTACGTGCAGAATAGGCACACATCACTGGTGCTTCGAACCCTGGGATCAAACGCTTGTAAGAGTTTGTTGATGGGTTTGTGAAGGCGTTTAGTGATTTCGCGTGCTTTAGGATACCACCGATGAAGTAAAGTGCTTCGTCAGATAGATCCGCGTATTTGTCGCCTGCAAACAATGGCTTGCCATCTTTCCAGATAGACATGTTTACGTGCATCCCTGTGCCGTTGTCGCCTGCGATTGGCTTTGGCATGAATGTCGCTGATTTGCCGTAGGCTTGTGCAACATTGTGGATCACGTATTTGTATTTCTGCAGCTCGTCCGCTTGTTTTGTTAGGCTGTCAAAGATCAGACCCAATTCGTGCTGACAGGACGCCACTTCGTGGTGGTGCTTGTCAACTTTCATGCCCAAACGCTTCATTGTTGATAGCATTTCTGAACGGATGTCTTGGCCGTCGTCCACTGGGTTTACGGGGAAATAGCCACCTTTAACACCCGGACGGTGGCCTGTATTGCCCATTTCATATTCTGTGTCCGAATTCCATGCCGCGTCAATTGCGTCAACTTCGAATGAAACTTTGTTCATAGAGTTTTGGAAGCGCACATCGTCAAATAGGAAGAATTCTGCTTCTGGGCCCATGAATGCCGCGTCACCAATGCCTGATGATTTTAGGTATGCTTCTGCCTTTTGTGCTGTGCCGCGTGGGTCACGCTCGTAGGCTTCGCCTGTGTCTGGTTCAACAACTGAACAATGCACACAGATTGTTTTTTCCGCATAGAATGGATCGACGTAGGCACTTGCTGTGTCGATGATCAATTTCATGTCTGACGCTTCGATTGATTTCCAACCTGCGATAGATGATCCGTCAAACATAAAGCCTTCTTCGATGAAGTCTTCGTCAACCTGATCTGACATCA
>Ga0181602_10000048_pt1 | contig 99032 bp, 81 predicted proteins | sample 041ome_14_FD_148640 | JGI IMG/M metagenome (GOLD analysis project Ga0181602, IMG submission 148640) | Coastal salt marsh microbial communities from the Groves Creek Marsh, Skidaway Island, Georgia - 041408US metaG (spades assembly) | ecosystem: Environmental > Aquatic > Marine > Intertidal zone...
AACTATAAGTCATTGAATAATATGACTTAAATGGTGCCCAGAGGCGGAATCGAACCACCGACACGAGGATTTTCAATCCTCTGCTCTACCGACTGAGCTATCTGGGCTTAAATTTTACTGATTTGCCAATTAGGAGCTCTTTGAAGAGCTCCTGGTTCATGCAATTTTTGCAAGGCGCGTATTAAACCCAACGCGGGGTTGTGAGTCAAGAATTTAGCGGCACTCAGGCTTCGGGTGGTACATAGCCTTCGGCTTCATCTGCTTCTTCATTATTGAAGAAGTGCTGCATCTGTTCTGTCAGGTACTTGCGATCATCCGGGTTAATCATGGAAAGCTGCTTTTCATTGATCAGGCGAACCTGACGCTCCTGCCATTCCTGCCAGGCCTGTTTGGAAACATTATCGTAAATATCCTGTCCTTGCGGGCCTGGAAAGGGAGGGGTGGGTAGACCTTCCAACTCCTTCTGGTATTTCTTACAAAACACATTTCTCACGCTTTCACCTTACTTCTCATAGTTTGCTCTCTATGGTGTTGCCCAGGGCATCCAGTAATTTCTTTACCGGCGCGGCCAGACCAATCTGGTCAGGATTTTCCAGATCATACCAGTGCCAGCGGCCTTTCTCCATGACGGCATCCCGGGGTTTGCCAAGGGTAATCAGGGTTGGTGTGATATCCAGGTGATAGTGACTAAAGGTATGTCGTATCTTTTCCCATTGTTGGTCTTTGCCGCTTTGTTTCAGGCCGTGAACCAACAGGAAAGACTCGGGTGACTCATCAACAGGTATTTCCGGAAAGCTCCACAGGCCTCCCCAGATTCCCAGTGGTGGTCGTTTTTCCAGCAGGACTTTACGGGTATCCGGACTTTGCAGGACCAACATCATGGTGGTTTTGACTGGCAGGGTTTTGCGCGGTTTCTTGTGTGGGAATTCGGAGGTACGCCCGGAAATATATGCCTTGCATCCGGATTTCAAAGGACACAACTCACAGGCTGGCTGTGTGCGGGAACAAAGACTCGCGCCAAGGTCCATCAGGGCCTGGTTGTAATCAGCACACCTGGTTTCAGGAGTATATTCCGCGGCGATTTCCCACAAGGCTTTATTGGTGGCGCTTTGTTCTGGCCAGCCTTCAACACAGTGATAGCGGCAAAGGACGCGTTTGACATTGCCGTCCAGGATTACCGCACGCTTGTTCATTGAGGCAGCAAGAATACCCCCTGCAGTTGAACGACCAATGCCCGGTAGCTCCACCAGTGCCTCTACCGTATCCGGGAATTTACCGGCCAATTGTTTATGGATAATTCTGGCAGTTTTGTGCAGGTTACGCGCCCTGGCGTAATAACCAAGACCAGTCCAGTGATGCAGGACAGTATCTTCATCTGCATTGGCCAATTCTTCCAGGGTCGGGAAACGAGCCATGAAACGTTCAAAGTAGGGGATGACGGTGGCGACCTGGGTTTGCTGCAACATGATTTCCGCGACCCAGACTTTAAAAGGTGTTTTTTCCTGTTGCCACGGCAAATCATGACGTCCACATTCCTGAAACCAGCTCAGGATTTTTTCACTAAAAGTTTCATTCGTTACATCACTCATGGAAGAACAGTGTACCTGCCCGGTTGAAGGTTGCGAACATTCACAGGCCAATAAATAGCAGCATTTTTATCATGTTTCCTTTTTCACATGTCAGCCTATTGCGCGTATAATCGCGTTTTTCCTGAATCAGCCGCCTTGAGGCAGCTTGCAGAGGATCCTATGACAGCCCGAACGGCTTCGGTTGAACGCAATACCAAAGAGACGCAGATTTCAGTCAGTGTGAACCTGGATGGGACTGGTGAATTTTCAATTTCATCAGGGCTACCTTTCCTGGAGCACATGCTGGAGCAGGTTGCCCGTCATGGCCTGATTGATCTTGATATCAAGGCTGAAGGTGACCTGGAAATTGATGCGCACCACACCGTGGAAGATATCGGTATTACTCTTGGGCAGGCTTTTGACAAGGCGCTGGATAAAACCGGGATACGCCGCTATGGGCATGCCTATGTGCCACTGGATGAAGCCTTGTCCCGTGTGGTCATCGATTTTTCTGGCCGTCCCGGGCTTGAATACAACATCCCCTTCAAGCGGGGGACTGTTGGTGATTTTGATGTCGACCTGTTCTTTGAGTTTTTCCAGGGCTTTGTCAATCAAGCCAAGGTGACCCTGCACATTGATAATCTGAGCGGCAATAATGCTCACCATCAGATTGAAACCGTGTTCAAGGCCTTCGGTCGAGCTGTGCGTATGGCAGTTGAACAAGATCCTCGTATGGAGGGAGTGATTCCTTCTACGAAGGGCACTCTTTCAAAATAAACCAGGCAGATTAAACATGAATCGTGTTGCCGTCATCGACTATGGCATGGGTAACCTTCACTCCGTGGCAAAAGCTGTGGAGCATGTCGGTGAGAACCTGAAAGTTGATGTCACTAACGATGAGAAAATCATTATGTCCGCCGACCGGGTGATTTTCCCCGGAGTTGGTGCCATGCGTGATTGCATGAGTGAAATCAGACGTCTGGGCATTGATGATATTCTGCGACGTTTTGTGGAAGACAAGCCTGTACTGGGTGTATGCGTCGGGATGCAGGCTTTGCTGGACCACAGTGAAGAAAATAACGGCGTTGATTGTATAGGTTTGTTTGCAGGCAATGTGACTCGCTTCGGTGAAAACATGACCAATGCTCAAGGTGAGCGCTTGAAAGTACCGCACATGGGCTGGAATGAAGTGAAGCAAGCCGGATCGGACCCGCTATGGGAAGGTATTGCTGATAACAGCCGCTTTTATTTTGTCCATTCCTATTATGTCGTGCCAGCTAATGCTGATGAAGTCACGGGTGAAAGTGCTTATCCGGAACCTTTTACCTCCGCCCTGGCTAAACCGAATATCTTTGCCGTGCAATTTCATCCCGAGAAAAGTCAGACGGCAGGACTTCAACTGTACAAGAATTTTTTGGGGTGGGATGGCTCATGTTAGATCAGGAGCAAGGAGCAAGGAACAAGGAGCAAGGAACAAGGAACAAGGAGCAAGGAACAAGGAACAAGGAGCAAGGGGCTAACGAGTCGTGCCTTGCTCCTTGCTCCTTGCTCCTTGAGCCTAAATTTCGAAAGCCTATTCTTGCTCAGGGATATAGTAGGAGTCAGAAAAATGTCCTTAGCTAAAAGAATAATCCCTTGCCTTGACTGTGAAAACGGTCGCGTTGTCAAAGGCGTCAAGTTTGTTGATATCCGCGATGCCGGTGACCCTGTTGAAGTCTCCAAACGTTACTGCGATCAGGGCGCTGATGAAATTACCTTTCTGGATATTACGGCAAGCCATGAAGGCAGGCAGACTACGATAGATACGGTGCGCGCGATTGCCGGGCAGGTATTTATCCCGCTGACTGTTGGCGGCGGCCTGCGCACCCTCCAGGATATTCGCGACATGCTCAATGCCGGCGCCGACAAAGTGGCAATCAATACCAGTGCTGTAAAAAACCCGGATTTTGTTCGGGAGGCGGCAGAGAAATTTGGCTCCCAATGTATTGTTGTTGCTATTGATGCGAAGCAAGTGTCAGCGGATAGCGAACCAGCACGCTGGGAAATATTTACCCACGGCGGCAGAAATCCAACTGGCCTGGATGCAGTGGAATGGGCGAAAAAGATGGTAGCCAATGGTGCCGGAGAAATCCTGCTGACCAGTATGGACAGAGATGGCACCAAGAATGGTTTTGACCATGAACTAAACCGGGCCATAAGTGAAGCGGTACCAGTCCCTGTTATTGCTTCAGGCGGGGTGGGGAATTTGCAACACCTGGTAGAAGGCATAACCCTGAGCAAGGCAGATGCCGTTCTGGCAGCCAGTATTTTTCATTTCGGGGAGTATTCGATTCCGGAAGCCAAGGAATATATGGCGGAGCATGGGATCGAAGTTAGAATTTAAAGCAGGACTGGGATAAGTTGCGAGTGGCGAGTGGCGAGTGAAAAGATACAAGGGGCCTATAGAAATTTGTTTTGTTAGATTCGATATTTATTTTTAGATTAAGAAAGGAAACAGGTTGACATAAAATTCTTAAAAATTATCCTGTCACTCGTCACTCGTCACTCGTCACTCGTCACTCGTCACTCGTCACTCGTCACTCGTCACTCGTCACTCGTCACTCGTCACTCGTCACTCGTCACTCGTCACTTTGGCGCCTTAGCGCGCTGACGTCCCCTCAATATCCTCAACCAGGCTTGTTTCTGATTCGGCCATGATGCGGGGGCGAATGATGTTGAGGCCTTTCAGGACATTTACGGCTTCATTTAACTGGTAATCTCGTACCAGTACTTCCGGGGGTTCGTCCGAGGTTTCTGCGGCAATAACGGCTCCTTCTTCAGCGTCTTCCGGGGAGTCTCCGGAAGCATTCTCAAGATGCCCTGTCAGGTCCTGTTCGCGGTAGGTCATTAAGCTATCAGGAATACGTGTCACCTGACCCCTGTCTACAATTATGTCCGGAACAATGCCGGTGGCTTGTATAGAGCGGCCGCTGGGGGTGAAATACAATGCAGTGGTAAGCTTGATAGCACGGTCATTGGTCAGTGGCAGTACTGTTTGCACAGAGCCTTTGCCGAAGCTTGGCGTGCCCATGATGATGCCGCGCTGATGATCCTGTAAAGCGCCAGCCACAATTTCAGAAGCTGAAGCAGATCCGGCATTGATTAATACAACCAGGGGAACGCCCTGGCTGACATCTTCAGCTGAAGCTTCAAAACGCATATCCGAATTATCTACCCGTCCCTCGGTATACACGATTAAACCATCGTCGATAAATGCATCAACCACAGCAACAGATGATTGTAGTACCCCGCCTGGATTATTACGCAGGTCGAGCACAACCCCTGTCAGGTCATTTTCTTCGTGCATTTTTACCAGGGCTTCTTTCACTTCTTCACCTGTATCCACTGAGAAAGAGGCAATTCGAATATAGCCATAACCAGGTTCCAGAATTCTGTACCTGATACTGCGAGACTGAATGATTTCCCGGGTGACTGTAATTTCAAATGGCTCGCTAACGCCTTCACGAAGAATGGTGAGGATGAGGTCGGTGCCTGGTTCGCCTCGCATCAGATCTATCGTGTCACCAAGAGTTACTTCCCGGGCCGGAGTATCATCAAGCTTGATGATAAGATCGCCAGCTCTTACTCCGGCGCGGTCTGCGGGGGAGTCATCCATAGGAGCGATAACTTTAATGAAGCCGTCTTCAATTCCAACCTCAACTCCCAGTCCGCCAAATTCACCCGTAGTGCTTTCCTGCAACTGATCATAGCCTTCAGCTTCCAGATAGGTGGAATGAGGATCAATTCCCGCCAGCATCCCCTTAATGGCATTTTCCAGCAGCGTGCGGTCATCAATAGGCTCGACATAGGCGCTACGAATTCGATTCAGGACTTCAGTAAAAATTCTTACTTCATCCAGAGGCAGGGGCAATTCCTGGCTGCTTTCCACTTCAGAAGTTTCCTCCTGAGCGAGTAAAGCTGAGCTCACACAAAGCATGAACAGCGTGGATAAATACAGACCGGATTTCAAAAACAAGTTAGCGATTTTCATAATGACTCGTGCTCTGGTATTACATGGTCAGGATTGTCACTTATGTAAATACCTTAATGGAATTAGTAATTGGGTGTTTAGCTTGCTTACTCTCGCGTACTCTCGCGTACTCTTGCAGATCACTATTATGACAAGGAATTGAGGCTTTTAGTTGCAACTAGTTTCAGCCTTTTCCTGGTCATTCTGGTAACTGACTCTTAACTTTCAATGAACTTTAAATAGCACTTACTGAATTAATGATGAACAGCCATTCAGTTTAATGAGACACACCATGCTTCCGGATTGACGGCCTCTCCATTATGGCGAATTTCAAAATACAGCCCCGGGTCTTCCTGTCCGCCGGTATTACCAATAGAAGCAATGACTTCGCCACTGTTTACCCATTCTCCAACATCCTTGAAGAGTGCCTGATTATGGGCATAAAGGCTCATATAACCACCACCATGGTCAATTATCAAGAGAAGCCCTGAGCTGGAAAACCAGTCGGAAAATACAACCCTGCCATGATGTACCGCCTTTACATCACTGCCTTGTGGAGCATCAATGGTAATGCCTTCCCAGTTTAAATCACCGAGACCAACCCTGCTGCCCCAGCGGTTTCTCTGGCTGCCAATGACCGGCCATTGGAGCTTTCCCTTGAGGCTGGCAAAAGCTGTTTGCTGGTCGCCAAGCGAGAGGTTGGCTATTGAGCGGCGCAATTCCTCGATCAATAATTGCATTTCGTCTCGCTCTGCTTCCAGGGCCGCAAGTCGTTGATTGCTGTCTGACAGCAAGACATCCAGTTCATCCAGTAGTGCCTGGCGCTCCTTAAAATTATCCTGCAGGGAAGCTTGCTGCCTGGATTGGGATTGGCGCTGTTGATTCAGTTTGTCTGTTGTATCAAGGAGCTGTACTTCTACTTCATGAAGCTCATCGAGAGTAAGGTTGTATGCGGTTATTTTATTGCTGCGGGCTTCATTGAAGAACTGGTAGTAACGCAAGGTTCGTGCAGCCAGCGCTGGACTCTCCTGATTCAGGAGCAACTTGAAATATTCCTGACGTCCATTTTGGTATGCGCCAAGAAGATACTGGCCGATGAGTTCCTGTTGTGAAGCTTTTCTTGTCTGTAATTGGTCGCTCTGTGATTGTAATGCGGCGAGCTCGGTCTCAAAATTATTGATGGTGATTTCCAGTTGCTCAAGTTCACCGGAGATTAGCGCCAGTGATTTTTCACTTTCCTGTAACTCCCGATAAACATCTGTCCGTTCTGATTGGCGCTGCGAAATTTCAGACTGGACCTCGGCAATGGTTTCTATAATAGCTGCAAGGGCTTCTTCAGAGGGGGCATTAAGTGAGCTTTCCTGAGCGTTGTTGATGCCAACACCAAAACAGCAGGCGACCACTAAAGTGGCGGGAATGAAAGGAAAGTAAAATTTTCGCCGTTGGCTCATTCGTCAAAAGAGATCAGTGACTGTCCTGACATTTCTTCCGGCTTGGCAAGTCCCATCAATGCCAGCACGCTGGGAGCGACATCGCAAAGAGAGCCGTTTCCTTTCAATGCCACTTTGCGTTTTCCTACATAGACCAGTGGCACTGGTCCATTGGTATGTGAAGTCAGCGCTTGTCCTGATGCAGCGTCGACCATCTGTTCGAGATTGCCATGGTCGGCAGTAATCAGGCAATTACCATCGACTTCAAGGATGGCCTCTGTGATCCTGCCAAGGCACTCATCAATGACTTCCGCGGCTTTGAGTGCTGCTTCCCAGAGTCCTGTGTGACCGACCATATCACCGTTGGCATAATTGCAAATGATGGCATCATACTCCTTGTTCCTGATGGCCTTCACCAGTTTGTCTGTAACTTCATAAGCGCTCATTTCCGGCATCAGGTCGTAGGTATCTACTTTGGGTGAGGGAATAAGAATGCGGGTTTCACCATCAAATTCCTTTTCTCTGCCGCCACTAAAAAAGAAAGTAACGTGGGCATATTTTTCCGTTTCCGCAATGCGCAGTTGTTTAAGATTGTTACTGGCCAGGTATTCACCCAGGACGTTTTGCAATTTTTCCGGTGGATAGGCGCATTCGGCCTCAATGTCTTCCGAGTATTGAGTTAGTGTCACAAAATGGCTGAGGGCAGGGGTTTGGCCACGATCAAATTCAGCAAAGTTTTTGTCAGTAAAAGCCCGGGTTAATTCACGCGCCCGATCTGCGCGAAAATTCATAAAGATGACCGCATCGCCATCCTGCATTGTTATTGTTTCGTTGTTATTGCGTGCAGAGCTGCTTGAACAGTTGTTGATACAGGCGGGCAGGACAAATTCATCGTTTTCATCTCTGGCATAGGCAGCCTTGAGTGCAGCAGATGCCGAGCCTTCCTGTAAGTCTGCCGTGCCATGGCAAATTGCATTAAACAACTTCTCAACACGGTCCCAGCGCTTGTCTCTGTCCATGCCATAAAAACGCCCCGCGACTGAAGCTATCTGACCGGCATTCAGTTGCTTGAATAAATTTTCAAATTTCTCTATGGAAGCTGCTGCACTGCGCGGCGGTGTATCCCGACCATCCAGCAAGGCGTGGAGATAGATCTTTTTGCAGCCTCTGCGGGATGCCAGGTCCACCATTGCTGCAATCTGGTTTTCATGGCTATGAATGCCGCCCGGGGAAAGCAGGCCGATGATGTGCAGCGCCTTGCCAGTTGTTGCTACCTCGTCGGTAGCCTTGCACAGCACAGGGTTGTCGAAAAAATACCCATCTTCAATATCCTTGTCGATTCTCGTCAGGCTCTGATAAACAACTCTGCCAGCTCCAAGGTTCATATGACCCACTTCGGAATTGCCCATCTGGCCATCCGGTAAACCCACTTTCAGGCCGGAGGTATGGATGAGAGTGCTGGGGAAATCAGCCACAAGCCTGTCCCAAACCGGAGTATTGGCCTGGCTTATAGCATTATGCTCACTCGCATCACGATGTCCCCAGCCATCCAGGATTAACAGGAGGGTGGGTGCCGAAGAAACAGTCATGAAATAACCTGGAATTTGCTACCTGAAAGAAGTAGTTATTATCACCAATTCCCCGCAAGCATGCGAGCGCAAGATGCTTATAAGTGCAGGTTTGTGAGCAAGAATCTTTACCTGACTTCCACTGCACTGGCGTGTATACTCCCTGCCTCTTTGAAACTGGCAGTTTGTTAAGATGGCGCGTTTTTTAGAGTTCCTGGTAACTCATTGGATTCTGACCGGATTGTGGCTGGCAATAGTCATTACTTTGGTAATGTATTTAAAAGCCAAAGCCGGAAAGGCAATAAGCCCTCATCAGGCCACATTGCTGGTTAATCGGGAAAATGCCCGGGTGCTTGATATTCGGGACACTAAAGTTTTTGAAAGTGGCCATATTGTTGATGCAATCAACATTCCACTGCTCAAATTGAAAGAGCGGGTTGTTGAACTGGATAAATACCGGGAGCAGCCAATGGTTATTGTCTGCCAGATGGGTCATCAGTCTGGTGACGCAGTCAAGATACTGGAAGAACACGGCTTTACTTCAGTTGCTCGCATGAGCGGCGGTATGACGGAGTGGCAAACCCAGAGCTTACCAACGGTTAAATAAGCTCATCGGAATCAAATTCAAATCTGATTAATCAAACTTTGGTTTTCTAATTTCTTTTTCAGAAGGAACTAACATGGCAGAAAATGATCAACAGCAAAATCCGGCGGCACAAACTGGCAGCGACCCTTCAGGGCAGCGTTTTGGTGTTCAGCGAGTATATGTGAAGGATGTTTCTTTTGAAGCACCTGACACCCCTGAGGTCTTTCGTAAGCAATATACTCCCCAGGTAAACTTCAGCATCAATAACCGCAGTAAAAAGGTAGAAGACGGTGTTTATGAAGTCGTTTTGCGTCTGACAGCGGACGTACAACAGGATGAGAAAACCATATTCCTGGTTGAAGTTGAGCAGGCAGGGATTTTTGAGATCCGCGGTTTAGAAGGCGAACAGATGGAGCAAGTACTTACTATAACCTGCCCTAACATCCTTTTCCCTTACGGCCGTGAAGCCATTGACGCCCTGGTAACACGTGGCAGCTTCCCCGCCTTGCTGCTGGCTCCAATCAACTTTGAAAACCTCTACGTGCAAGCCAAACAGCAGGCAGCAGCACAACAGGGCCAGGCCGGGCAAATACCTGCCGATCAGGGAGATGATGCACCGGTTGAGCAACCTTTAGCCAACGACGGCGACGCTGATTCGCATTAAGCCAGGTTGAGGATCTTTTTAAAAACGGCATGCCTTTCAGCATGCCTTTTTTTTGGAAAATTATCCTCGTTAGGCCTTGGCGCAGAGAGTGTGTAGAGTGAAGATCTGCTGTGGGAAACTCTTTGCTGGTGTCGCCATCAGTGCACCAGGGTGTAAGCAGCCTCTGAAAATATTTGTACACAGCCCGGGCTGGCATCTGGGTCACAACAGAATCAGCTTCCCTTAAATTCCAGTTGGCGCCATGCTTCGTAGGTAACAATTGCTGCAGCATTGGACAAATTCAGGCTCCGCATCTCCGGCAACATGGGTACTTTCAGGACCGCGTCTATTTCCGGGGCACTGCGGATATGATCAGGTAATCCGCGGGTTTCAGGCCCAAATAGCAGGTAATCATCAGGTTCGAAAGCTACCTTGTCATAGTTCGTGTCACCCTTGGTGCTGATTGCAAAAAGTCGTGTTGGTTCAGCTCTCAACAGAAAGTCGTCCCAGTTCTCATAGGTCTTCAGATCACTGAATTCACCATAATCCAGCCCGGCTCTGCGCAGGCGTTTATCATCCAGGGAAAAACCCAGGGGTTTGATGAGATGTAAGGTGCATCCCGTGACGCTGCACAGGCGGATGACATTTCCGGTGTTCGGGGGTATTTCTGGTTCAAAAAATACGATGTTAAACATAAAAAAATCTTTATAAAATAATAAGATATTGCTTGTATTTAGTAAATTTTCGAGGTAAGAAGTGTAAGTTGCATTGTGTCACTGCGTGTGTCACTCCTATCGGGGTCTATTGTAGTGTGAAATAGAGAAGATATGGGCAATTAAAGGAGTTTTTCCCATACTTATTCAGGGCTCATGTACTTAGAATCGCAATCCTGAAATTAGCAGTGCGTTTCTGAAAAGTAGTCGCAATAAAACAGGTTTCACTCACACTCACAAGCACATGATGAAGAGGGCGGGTTTTGTTAAACATGTTTAATAAAACTAAAGGCAAGGATGGTTTGGTGGGAATCTATTTCTACCCCGACAGTGTCACCCTGGCCCATGTTTCTTCACCGGATAAAAATCCGGAGTTAAAGCTTTGTCAGGAATTCAAAGCCGAGACTGCTGCCGATAAGGTGAAGGTACTTGAGAAGCAGGTTGAAAAACTGGGTCTGGAAGACACAAGGGCCAGCTTCATCCTGTCCCCATCTGATTACAAACTCTTTCTGGTTGAATCTCCCGAGGTAGAAGCGGGGGAAATGGCCGGTGCTGTGAAATGGAAAATCAAGGATCTGATTGACCAGCCGGTGGATGAAATGGCTATAACCGTGTTCCCGGTACCAGATGATGCCTATCGCAGCCAGAACGAGATGGTCTATGCCGTGGCAGCAAGAAAAAGCAGAATTCATGAAATCGTTAACATGGTTAACCAAACCGGTCTTGTCCTGGATGTTATCGACATTCCGGAGCTGGTCATGAAAAACCTTACTGCGGTTTGCGCAGATGACAGTGTGGTCAACGGTGACGCAGCGCAATATGTCAATGCCCTGCATGTGCGGCGCAATGGCCATATCATTTTATCTACTGAAAATGCCGGCAGCTCCATAGCCGGTGTTGCTTTTGAACCGGGTGACCTTGTTGTTTACGACCCGATTCTGGATTCCGCAACGCTGCTATTTGATGGCTCCACTATTTTTAATGGTGGCGTCGGTAACATTGATGCCATCTTCGAGCAGGATAATGGCGACCTGGTGATTTCCACTGCTGAATCAACAGGGATAGGTGGTACCACCTGGCAGCGCGGTGACTGGGTGTTAATTGATGGCACCACACCGACTGTTTCTACTGTCCTTCTCGACGGCGATGGCGCCGCTGTGTTCAACGCCGATGTGCAGTTGGACGGCACCTATTTCAAATTTGGCGGCACGCCGGATTATGTCATCACCATCGGTCAGACCAATGCCAATATCGCCACTGGCAACACCAGTTTTACTGGCGATGATATTGTCAGTTTGCAACCGGGTGTGGATTCGCAAATTGAATTTCGTGGCAGCATTCCCAATGGCGTCTTCGACCCCTTGCTGTCTTCCCGTTTTATTGACGGTGTGCATCTGGTGGAAGATGAGTATTTTGGTCACTTCAGCATCGTGGAAAGCGTGTCAGGGGATACCTGTACGCCAACAACGGTGGTTATTTCCAAGCACACTTTTGAGAATGCTATAGATACCACCTACACCGGCTCCATTCTTATTGATATGGATTATGTCGGTGCTGCCAGCTGGAGCATTATTGAGGGCGACGGCACATTAACACCTGTGGGCGGGCCTCCGAACAGATATGTCTATACTTTTGTGCCCACTGATAATGGCGAGGTCACGCTTGCCCTGACTGTTGCCACAGATGGTGTTAGCGTCAACGTGGATGTCACCAACGGATTAAGAAGCGAATCCCCTGGCGAAGATCCAACACTGACATTTAATGACTCAATTTCTGTGGTGACCTACGGTGATAATTTTGCCACCAATGACTACACCGGAAATTCCGGCACAAGTCATTTCAGTGGTAGCTGGAGCGAAGTGGATGCCGATGATGGTGCTGAAGATCCTGGTGTCGGCAATGTCCGGGTAATAGGGGGAGAAGCCTATTTTGACAATACGCCGAATGCAGTTATTAACAGCGGGGGTGGTAACGACGATTTGATGCCCGGGTTGGTAAGATCAGTTGATTTAAGCCTTTATAGCCTGGCCAGTACCCTGACACTGACATTTGACTGGCGCACGGTTAGTGCAAATTCAACAGACTCCTTCATCGTTGAGGTCCGTGGTGATGCAGATACAGATCCCTGGCTGGAAGTAGATACTTTTACCAGCCTGACCGGTACCAATGCCGGATCAGAGAGTTATGACCTTGATACGATTTTAGGATTGGGTGCTCAAGTCGTTTCAGACAAAACCCAGGTTCGCTTCCGTGTTGAAGACAACTATGATGTCACAGGAAACTTCATCATTGATGATGTCCTGCTGACTACCGGGACGGCAGACTGTGGCGTGGGCAGTGTACATCATTATGATATTAGTCATATCGGATCGGGCGTTATGTGTGAAGCCTATTCCATTACCTTCGAGGCCCATGACGTAGCCCATACACCAGTAGCGCCGGGACTGAGCACAGTAGTTAATCTGACAACAACCCCAGCTTTGGGTAGTTGGTCTGCGCTACCTGGCTATCCCAACCTGGTTGATGCTTCACTGGGCGATGGCGCGGCAACCTATACTTTCCCTGTGGGAGAAACTTTCTTTCAAGCCAATTTCAATCTGACGGCACCCAATGTCAACAATGCAACAGCAACCATTAATTTCAATATTGCCCAGGGTGCACTCACGGAACAGACGACAACATTACCTGTAGATCCTGATTTTAATTTTGTCCAGGCCGGCTTTATTTTTTACGATGCTTATTCTTCGGATAACCCTTCTTCAGCCAGTAAAACCCTGGGCACACAAATAGCCGGCAAGTTCTCATCAGCTGCACCAAACACGCCAATAATTATCAGGGCTGTTGAAACGGATATGGAAACCATGGCCTGCCTTGCCCTGTTTGCTGATGAAGCGGTTACCCTTCAAATGGGCGCTGAATGTAAAGACCCTGGCGCTTGTCTGGCAGGTGCTGTCACAGTAGTTGAGGGAGGCCTCAGCCCCGGGAATCAGGTGATTCCAACCAACACAGATGATGGAAATCCTGTCACAGTAGCGGCAGCTAACGTGGAAGTAATCCTGGACTTCAATGCAGACGGCGAAGCTGAAATTGACATGATGTATACCGACGCAGGCGAAATACAGCTCTATGCCGAATATGATATTCGGCTTAATAATGATCCCTCTGGGCTAGAGAGTGGAGACATCATGTTTGGTGTCAGCGATCCCTTTGTGGTCAGACCCTTTGGGATTAATTTTGATTTGAGCGCAAACCTGACACCAACAATTTCCGTGGATGATACTGGTACAGCGTTCCAGAGAGCTGGCCAGCCTTTCTCGATTAATCTGCAGGCGGTAGCCTATGATGTGGGTGATGACGGAAATTTTGATGGTATACCGGATTCTGGCGCTGACCTTTCAGATAATGCCCTCACTCCGAACTTCGGCAATGAGTCAGTCACACCAACGGTAACGATTACCCATGCATTAGTGCTACCGGCAGGGGGAGATGCAGGGTTGCTGAGCGGCTCTACAACCTATAATAACTTTTCAGGCGGGCAGGAACTGCATGCAAATATCGCCTTCTCTGAAGTAGGCATCCTGAATTTGACAGCAACCTTAAGTGCCGGACCTGGTTATCTGAACAGCGGCGTTGGCATTGAAGGCAATACCCAGAATATTGGCCGCTTTACACCGGATCATTACACCATCACCATGATTTCTCATCAGGACAGGGGAGCGCTAGGTGCTGCCTGTGTGCAGCCTTCGACCTTTACCTACATGGGTGAGGACCTGGGTTTTGTTTTTGATATTGAAGCCAGGAATAGCAGCAATGCCATTACCAGAAATTATTACAACGGTTTTGACAAGCTGGACACCAATGGCGAAATTAACTTCACGGCGCTGGATACCATGACGATGGATATTCTTACTGGTCAGCTTGATGTATCGACTCCCTTCTCCTTTGGTTGGGGCGCCAACCCGGGGGTGGATACAGGTGAAGGGTCGATTTCCGGCACGCTGGTCCTGGATAAAGGCGGTAGCCCGGAAGGGCTCTTCAATGACTTTGCCGTGGGCATAGTACCCAATGATGAAGACGGCATTAATATGTTAATTGCTGATCTGAATCTGGACGGTGATCTTGATTTGGCCAATGATACCTTCCAGTTGCTGACTACCTCCATGCGCTACGGCAGACTTGCCATTAATAGCGCTTCGGGTTCTGAAATCTCCATATCGACGGTTTCTGGTGCAGGAGCCGATATACCAATCACCCTGGAAGTGGAATACTTCGACAGTGTCGCCGGTAATTTCATCAACAATGGTATTGATGACTGCTCACCCTTTGATAGCCAGTATTTAAGTGTGGTTACGGGATCCTATACCGATGGCCTTGCCGCTAATGGCACGCTTGGTACACCAACAGTAGGGGTCAATGTTGTACCTTTGACAGGTACTGTTGGCGTATTGGATAACGGCCGTACCAGTGCGAATTCTGAAGATGGCATAGATCCCGATCCCCCGATGTATCTGTCTTCTCCGTTTGAAGCAGATCACGCCAATCCACAAACCGGTTCAGTAGTGATTGAGCTGGACCTGGATGCGTTGGGTTTGGATTTCCTCAAGTTCAACTGGCACGGAGCCAATCCGGCGGACCCTTATGATGATACGCCTGACGGGGGTAATGTAGAGGATAATCCTCGGGCGATAATAGATTTCGGAATAATGCCGCGCCACAACCGGGTCATCAACTGGCAGGAAATAATCCCTGCCCAGTAATTGTTAATCGGCAAGAAAATCCGAGCTTAAATAAAAATTACTTACCTTCCAGCCGCTTTCTTCCTGGACCAGTTCAACAGTAATATCAGCGTCAGCATTTTCGAATGAAGACGCCATGGTATAAGTAGCAATGACATTGCCATTGTTGAAAATAAACGAGTCTCTCAGGACACCACCCACGCTTTTTATTTCCTGCACATTGCCGATGCGTTTCATGTTGTTAATCATCAGCACAAAAGCTTCTCTGGGGAGTTTGTTGCAAAACTCTCTTGAACAATTGTCGAGAAAATAATCCACATTCCATGTGGTAAACATGGTTTCAGAAAATGCCAGGGCGTATTGCTCACTGCTATCGCGTAAGCGCGATTCCCTGATTTTGTAGATGCCAAAAAATGTTGCCATGGCAATAAGGCAAACCAGGAGTATGGAGATAAGTGTCAGACTTGATCTGCTCATAGCGGATGCGAAAATAAAAATTCAGGAACAGGGTAATACCTGTTCCCGGGAGAGTAAAGACGGGGGGGGGTAAAGGATACAAGAAAAAAGGATAAAGGGATAAAGGGATAAAGGATAAAGGTAAAGTGCGCGTTGGTCGGCATAGCGAAGCGTTTACCGACAAGGGAACCTGATCGGGAAAGATGAAAAAGGGTAAAGAGATAAAAATAAAAGTGGTAACCAGTTACAGTCACCAGTTACCACTATAAAGGAGGGAATTAGTCGTCGGGATCGCTTTTCGGGTCTTCCAGTTCCAGCTCCTTGATCTTTCGGGTGAGAGTATTTCTGCCCCATCCAAGCAACTCTGAAGCATCGCGCTTGCGACCGCCACTGTGTTTGAGTGCTATTTCTATCATGCAGCGCTCAAATATCGGAGTTGCTTGCTGGAGAATACCGGAATGACCCAGGTTAAGTTCCTGGTCAGCCCAGCTTTTTAAACTGTTGGCCCAATTACCGGAAACATTTTCCTGGTCAGAAGGATTGAGAAATTCTTCAGGGAGATCATTAATAAAGATTTCACGTCCCGAGGCCATTACTGTAATCCAGCTGCAAAAATTTTCCAGTTGTCGAACATTGCCAGGCCAGGGCAGGCTGGTCAGGAACTGACTGGTTTCTTCACGCAGTTCCTTTTTCTCCACTCCCATTTGCTGAGCCGCCCGGTTCAGGAAATGTTCCATTAAAGCCGGAATATCTTCCCGGCGATCGCTGAGTTTAGGCAGATGAATGGGTATCACGTTCAATCGGTGGTAAAGGTCTTCTCGGAACAAATGCTCTTTAACACGGGCTTCCAGGTTCTGATGCGTTGCAGCTATAACACGGACATCTGCCTTGATTGGTGACAAGCCGCCTACGCGATAAAACTCCCCGTCTGACAAGACGCGCAGCAGGCGGGTTTGTGTCTCCATGGGCATGTCGCCAATTTCGTCCAGAAACAAGGTCCCGCCATCTGCTTGCTCAAACCTGCCCACGCGGCTTTGCGTGGCGCCGGTAAACGCGCCCTTTTCATGACCAAAGAGCTCGGACTCAATCAGGTCTTTGGGAATAGCTGCCACATTTAATGCTACATAAGGTTGCTCGGACCTGGGGCTGTGCTTGTGCAAGGCCTGGGCAACCAGTTCCTTGCCGGTTCCGGATTCGCCTTTAATAAGGACAGTGATATTGGAATGCGACAAGCGGCCAATGGCCCGGAAAACTTCCTGCATAGCCGGGGCTTCGCCAATTATTTCCTTTGCTTCTATTTGTACTGTTTCGCTCTTTGAACTTTTATTTTCGCTCGCATGTTTAACAGCTCGCTCTGTTACGGCAACGGCTTCATTGACATCGAAGGGTTTGGGCAAGTATTCAAAAGCGCCACGTTTATAGGATTTAACCGCACTGCTTAAATCTGAATGTGCGGTCATGATAATAACGGGAAGATTCGGGAAAGCCTCCTGTACTTGTTCCAGAACTTCCAGGCCATTAATGCCAGGCATGCGGATGTCGCTTATGATCACATCCGGTTGGCTTGTTTTAAGCCTCTCCAGCAGGCCATCTCCAGTCGCAAAGCTTTCATGGTCAAAACCGGCTTTGGAAAGCGATTTCTCAAGAACAAAGCGAATGGAGCGGTCATCATCAACTATCCAGATAAGACTTTTTTTACCTGTCATTTGTTTCTTCCTCGTGTTCACTGGAAAGAGGAATTAACAAAGTAAAACAAGTCCTTCCTTCCTGGCTGTCACATTCAATAAGGCCGTTATGGTTTTTCAGAATATTTTGTGACAGAGATAAACCAAGGCCGGTGCCTTCTGCTCTGCCACTAATAAGGGGATAAAAAATATTTTCAAATATGTCGGGATTAATGCCTGGGCCGTTATCGATTATTTCTATTTTGGCCACCAGCTTGTGCATTATCGGACCAATAGTGATCTGGTTAACGGTGCGGGTACGCATAATGATTTTTGGTTTAGCGATCTTTTGTTTGGCTTCTGTCAGTGCCTGCATGGAGTTGCGGACAATGTTTAATACTGCCTGGATGAGCTGGCCAAGATCCCCGGTTATATCAGGAATGCTGGGGTCATAATCTTTTACCAGCTCTATGGAACCTTTGGTTTCAGCAATGACCAGGTTGTAAACACGTTCCAGTACTTCGTGGATATTAAGTTGTTGTAAAGCAGGTTTTTTATATTCCCCGGTTAACCTGTCTATTAAACCAACCAGGCGGTCAGTCTCCTCAATAATGACATTGGTATAGTCTGTTAATTCCTTGTCATCAAGTTCGCTGGCCAGCAATTGCGCGGCACCCCGAATACCACCAAGAGGATTCTTGATTTCATGACCCAGACCTCGGACCAGCCCGAGCGTTGTTTCATGATTGGAAATCAGCAGTTCTTTTCTTGAAATATTGTAGGAGCGATCCAGTTCCTGAAACTCCAGCATGAGATAGGTTTCATTCTCGTAAATAAGGCGACTTGCCGAGTAATCCACGGTCATGGTGTTGGTATTGGCTTTTAGCATCTTTACCTTTCTGGAAATAAAGGTGACACCATTGTCCATGACACCTTTCAGTGATTTGAGAAGTGGTTTTGAATTCAACAGAATTTCACTGATGGAAAGATGCTGGCTATGCAGGGTACTGGTTTCAAGCAAGCCTTCTGCAGCCGGGTTCATGTATAAAACAAGCAGGTCCTTATCCAGCAGAATTACCGCTGTGGTGAGATTATCCAGTAGGCTGGTATTGAGTGTTTCTGTATTCTTCAATTCCACTTCCTGCCTGTTAAGGGTAAGTCCAATGTTCATGCCCAGTAATCCTGGATGGGTCGTCTCATACATGGCGGCTTTTGCTTACTGCTTGAGACCATGGCAAGTTACAGGAGTATCAAGAGTATTAAGCAAATACTGAACCACGTTGTAACCGCATGATATTTATGAGAAATATCATAGAAACCATATAAATATGCACTATTATAGTGCATGCGAACCAAAAGGAAACCTTAGACTGCTCTTTATTAGTGCATGGTGATTTCATCCCGGGCCTGGATCAGGACGCCCGGGGTTGTATTATATATAATGCCGCCCCTTTCAACGCTTCAACGCTGCACAGGCCTTACTTCTGCCCTATGAAATACCTGGTTAAATATTCTCCTGAAATGACCATCAAGAGTCGGCCGGTGCGAACGCGCTTTGCCAAGCAGTTGCGGCAAAACCTGTTGGCCCAATTGAAACGCTTTTCACCTGAAATCAAGGTCAGTGGCAACTGGGACTATGTAGAAATTAATGTGCCGGAACACCTTGAGTCTGAACGCCGCAGTGTCGAAAAAGTACTGACCTCAACGCCGGGGATTTGTTTTTCTGAACGTGTCAGACATTTCACTTTTGATGATCTGGATGAGGTGTTGAGCCATACACTGGAAATTTGTTCAGACAAGTTATCTGGGAAAACATTTGCCGTGCGTTGCAAGCGCACTGGCAAACACCCTTTTAATTCCATGGATGTGGAAAAATTTGTTGGCAGTGGCATTAACCTGAAGACTGAAGCAGCGGGTGTAAACCTTGGCTCACCAGAAGTCGCGGTGAAACTGGAAATCAGGGATAAGGAACTTTATATCTGTGAAGATACTTTACCCGGTTTGAACGGTTTTCCACTGGGCACCCAGGATGAAGTCTTGTCGCTACTTTCCGGTGGATTTGATTCCTCGGTTTCCAGTTATTTCTCCATGCGCCGCGGATTGCTTACCCATTTTTGTTTTTTCAATCTGGGCGGCAGGGAGCACGAAATCGCTGTTAAGGAAGTGGCCTTGTATCTGTGGATGCAATTTGGGTCCACGCATCCTGTCAAATTCGTGTCAGTTCCCTTTGAAGGAGTTGTGGCAGAAATTCTGCACTATGTTGATAACTCGCAAATGGGTGTAGTGCTCAAGCGTATGATGTTAAGAGCGGCCAGCAGAGTAGCAAGGAAATTTAAAATTGATGCTCTTGTGACTGGCGAAAGTGTTGCCCAGGTAAGCAGCCAGACCTTGCGGAACCTCGCCGTGATTGATGAAGTTACAGAGATGCTGGTACTGCGTCCATTAGCGATGATGGAGAAGCAGGATATCGTGGACACTGCCAGGACAATTGGCACGGAACAATTTTCTGCAGTAATTCCAGAATACTGTGGCGTAATTTCCGTGAAGCCAACGACGCGCGCCAGACTGCACAAAATTGAGCGCGAGGAAAAGCATTTTGATATGGCAGTTCTTGATCAGGCTATCGAGAATTCCGTGACTGAATTTATTGATCATATTGTCCTTGGTTCTGAAATACCTGAGAAAACTTTAAGAATTGTGTCGGCACCTGAAGCTGGTGAAATAATTCTGGATATTCGGCATCCCGACGAGGAAGAACAGAAACCCCTGGCTCTGGATTCAAACACTGTGGAACATATTCCTTTTTATAAACTCAATTCAGCATTCCCGGAATTACCTGAAAAGAATCACTACCTTCTCTACTGCGCTAAAGGGCTCATGAGCAGGCTGCATGCTTCCTACCTGCAGGAGCAGGGATATGCCAATGTCGGTGTGTATCGCCCGGAATAATAATATCCAGGGGTCTCCCTGGTAGCTGGAAAAGAAGTCAATTCATAGTTCAAAAAATCTGTATAATCGCCGCTTTCTTCAGCCCCTAGAATCCCAGTAAATGATTGATCATATTAGAAACATAGCCATTATCGCCCACGTTGACCACGGTAAAACCACCCTGGTTGATAAGCTTCTGCAGCAATCCGGCACGCTGGGCACTCGCGGCAAGGAAGTTACCCGCGTGATGGATTCCAATGACCAGGAAAAAGAGCGCGGCATCACCATTCTGGCCAAGAATACCGCGGTTAACTGGCAGCGTTACCGGATCAATATTGTAGATACTCCGGGGCATGCGGATTTTGGCGGCGAAGTTGAGCGCGTTCTGTCCATGGTCGACAGTGTCCTGTTGCTGGTGGATGCTGTGGAAGGCCCCATGCCGCAGACCCGCTTTGTTACCCAGAAAGCCTTTGCACGTGGCCTGCATCCTATTGTTGTTATTAACAAGATTGACCGGGATGGAGCGAGACCGGACTGGGTTCTTAATGAAGTCTTCGACCTGTTTGATCGACTCGGGGCTACCGAAGAGCAACTGGATTTCCCTGTCATCTACGCGTCCGCATTGGAAGGTAAGGCGGGCAGTGAAGCAGATGCGCTTGAAGATAATATGGAAAGCCTGTTTCAGCTGATTGTCGACAGGGTGCCGTCTCCCCAGGTAGACCCGGAGGGCCCCCTGCAGTTACAAATCAGTGCGCTGGATTACAGCTCCTATGTCGGAGTAATCGGGGTAGGCCGTATTACCCGGGGTAGAGTCAAAACCAATATGCCGGTAGTGGTACTGGATCGGGAAGGTAAAAGCAGAAAGGCAAAAATCGGCCAGGTAAAAACCTATATGGGCCTGGAGCAGGTGGATGCCGAGGAAGCAGAAGCGGGCGATATTATCTGTGTCACTGGCATAGAAGATCTGAACATCAGCGATACCATTTGCGATCCCGAGAAGCCGGAAGCCTTGCCACAATTAACCGTGGATGAGCCCACTATTACCATGACTTTTCAGGTCAACGATTCTCCTTTTGCCGGTCTCGATGGCAAATATGTCACCAGTAGAAATCTGAAAGAAAGGTTGGAAAGGGAGCTGATCCACAATGTCGCCCTCAAGGTTGAGCAGGGCGATAGCCCTGAAAAATTCAAGGTATCCGGGCGGGGGGAATTGCATTTATCTGTGCTGATTGAAACTATGCGCCGGGAAGGGTTCGAGTTGGCCGTATCCCGTCCGCAAGTAGTCACCAAGGAAATTGATGGTGAAATTCACGAGCCCTTTGAAAATCTTGTCGTGGATGTTGAAGAAGCGCATCAGGGTGCTGTTATTGAGGAATTGGGTCTGCGCCGGGCCGAAATGCAGGACATGACTTCAGATGGTCGCGGCAGAATTCGCATCAGCTTTATTATTCCCACCCGTGGCCTGATTGGTTTCAGAACACAATTTCTTGGCATGACTTCAGGTTCTGGCATCATGACCCATATCTTTGACAGTTTTGCCAGGATTAAAAAAGGTGAGATAGCCAAACGTAAAAATGGGGTTCTGGTGTCTATGGTGAAAGGCAAGGTGCTTGGCTATGCACTATTTAACCTTCAGGAAAGAGGCCGTTTGTTTGTAGAACCCAATGGTGATGTTTATGAAGGCATGATTATAGGCTTGCACAGCAGGGAAAATGACCTGGCAGTGAATCCCACGAAAGCCAAGCAGCTTACCAATGTCAGGGCATCTGGTACCGATGAAAATATTGTGCTGACCCCTCCGGTAATACACAGCCTTGAACAGGCCATGGAATTTATTGAGCCTGATGAGCTGGTAGAAATAACGCCCTCACATATTCGTTTACGTAAACAATTGCTGACAGAAAATGAACGTAAGCGTCATAGCCGCGGTAGTGAGCTTAGAGGATAACAAGTTTTAGAAAAACGACGTGTTAGCAAACCAATGGTGTGTACATGCTTGCTTTGATACAACGCGTAACTTCTGCAAAAGTAGAAATTGCTGACAAGGTCGCCGGTGAAATAAACCAGGGTCTGCTGGTTTTTCTGGGAATAGAAAAAGAAGATTCCCGGGAACAGGCAGAGAAATTACTGAACAAGATTTTGGCCTACAGGGTTTTTTCAGATTCTGAGGACAAAATGAATCTGAGTGTTCGGGAAATCAATGGCGGTTTGCTGATAGTGTCCCAGTTCACTCTGGCAGCTGATACTGAGCGCGGCTTGCGCCCCAGCTTTTCCAGCGCCAAACCTCCCCGGCAAGCTCAAGTGCTCTACGAACTATTCTGCGAGCAGGCTGCAAGCCTGCATGACAATGTGGCGACGGGAGAGTTTGCTGCTGATATGAAAGTGTCACTGACCAACGACGGGCCAGTGACTTTTTTGTTGAAAAGCTGATAAAACGATAAAGGGATAAAAAGGTACATCCATTTACCCCGATGGTTCCTCGGCTTTTTCCTCTTCTTCCTCTTTGTGCAAAATTCTGCCGGCAATAACCCCGACCTCAAACAACATCCACATGGGTATGGCCACAAAGGCCTGAGAAAGCGGATCCTGTGGCGTCAAAAACATTCCCACGACAAAACATCCAATAATGATATAGGGCCTCTTTTCTGCCAGTTTCTTTGGTGTGGTCACACCCGAAAAAATTAACAGCAAAGTGGCTATGGGAATTTCAAAGACAAGACCGAATACTGTAAACAGAGCCAGGACAAAATCCAGGTACTCACGCATATCCGTCATAACTGAAACAGTTTCCGGCGCACTGTTTACAAAAAAGGGCAAAATAAAATTAAACACAACGAAATAAGCGAAGGCGATACCCGTGTAGAAAAGGATGACACTGGAAATCAGGATGGGCAGGGTCACCCGGATTTCATTTCTATAAAGCCCTGGTGCGATGAAGGCCCAAACCTGATGAAGAATATACGGAATGCCCAGGTATATAGCCGCATAAATGGAGGTCTTGAAAGGTATCATAAATGGCGATGTTACCGAGGTGGCAATCATGCTGGAGCCTTCGGGTAAAGCGTCTAGCAGGGGTTTGGAGATATAAATATATAGCTCATTACCCCAATTGAAAATACACAGGAAAAGAACCAGAACAACGACCAGGCACCTGACCAGGCGATCTCTCAGTTCAATCAGGTGAGAAATCAAGGGCTGTTCAGCGTGATCTTCTTCTGCTTCCGGGGTAGTGTTGGTTTCGTTTTCGGCCATCGCTGCAATCGTTTATTTATCTTGTTGTTCTGAATCCTGACTGCTAGCAGGTTCGGATTCAGGCTCGCCTGAGTTTCCAGCAGTTGCTTTTGTTACAGTGGGATCGTTGGTTGCCAGTTTTTCAACCGGGTCTGTTTCGGTTTCGGCATGTTCTGAACTGATTTTTGCTGCTTCACGATTCTGGCCTGTTATATTTTCAGGATTGAAATTTTCAGAAGCAGGATTGTCTTCAGAGGCTGATTCTCCATCGGTGAACTCAGACAATTGTTTCTTCAGGTCGAGGCCATCCTTGACGGATTCGGCTTCCTTTTTCACAGAATCAATGGATTCAGTAATCTGGGTCTTGGTGTTCTTGAACTTCTCCATAATGTCTTCATTGCGAAGTTGTCGGCGAATCTCATCGGCACCGACCTCCTGCTCAATTTCCCGTTTGATTTTGTTGAAGCTTCTACGCAAACGGCCTATCCACAAGCCGCAGGTTTTTATCGCGCCAGGCAGGCGATCGGGTCCCAGGACAAGCAGGGCTACTATGCAGATAACAATTAATTCAAAAAAACTGGGGTCAAACATATCAGGCCGGATTCAGCTAATAGTGATATAAAAAAAGAAATAATCAGCTCAGTTTATAAAAACAGGGGAAGGAAGAAAAAGGCAGCTAGTGATCAAGCCTGATTTTCTTTAACTGTGTCGTCATCAGTTTCAACAACCTTTTCTGCCTTTATATCAAAGGTATCAACTTCGTCTTCAATCTGTGCTGGAGCATCCTCAGATTTGCTGTCATCCTCTTTCATGGCGTTTTTAAAACCTTTCAGGGCGCCACCAAGATCTGAGCCAATATTTTTCAGTTTCTTGGTGCCAAACACCAGGATTACAATCCCCAGGATTATTAGCAGCTGTGTGACACTTATTCCACCAAGTCCCATGATAACCTCCTATAATTTCCTACTCTAAGCAATCGAGTTATTGTGCTACTTAATTGTGCAGCAATTTATCAACAAACATTTATTATCTAACGTTTTTATCAAACACTAATATCAAACATTAATATCAAACATTGTATCAGTCCTGACTCTGGCCGCGAGAAGCTTTTTCGTCAAGACCGCTAACACCAAAACGTTTTTCCAGTTCTGCCAATACTGCGTCCGGGCCGGTATCCAGTTTGGCCAACATCACCAGGGTGTGAAACCATAAATCGGCCGTTTCCTGAATCAGGTGATCAACATTGCCATCGCCGCCAGCTTCCCGGGCAGCTTCAATTGTTTCTTCGGCCTCTTCCGCCACTTTGGCCAGAATTTTTTCCAGGCCTTTATGATGCAATTGTGCAACATAAGAAGAGTCAGGGTCTGCTGATTTTCGTTCTTCAATAATAGCAGCCAATTTTTGTAGTGTGTCGCTCATGCACTTTCCAAACTCTTACCGATAAATATCTTCGGGCTTCTTTATAACTGGCTCGTTTTCAACCCACTGTCCGTTTTCCAGTTTCAGGAAATAACAACTTTCCCTGCCAGTGTGACAGGCTATGCCGCCGAGTTGTTCTACCTTGTAAATAATGCAATCTGAATCACAATCCAGATAAATGCCGTGTAATATCTGAACATGTCCTGACTCTTCACCTTTGCGCCAGAGTTGCTGGCGGGAGCGCGACCAGTAAACAGCGCGGTTCTCCTCAACGGCCAAAGTCAAGGCTTCCCGGTTTATCCAGGCCTGCATTAACACTCTGCCACTTTCCCAGTCCTGGGCTATTGCAGGGATAAGGCCGTCGCTGTTCCAGTTAATCTGGTCAAGCCAGTCAGTACTCATGGTATTCATCTGCTAAATAGGAAGGCCAAGAATACTCTATTTTGGGGTGTTCAGGCAGAATTCAAGCCTTTGTAATGATTAACAACCCGGGTCGTAGCGTTTTGCCACTAATGTCTTATTTACGTACAAAAATCAAAATAACGCCCGTTGCAGCAAGAATTAGTGTGGCTGCCGGGACATCTTCAAGGAAGTTGGCGATATCAGGTTGCAAGGAAACAGTAGCTGCAGCAAACATTACAAGCCCTGAAAAAATATTCCGTTTTACTCTTTTTTCATTTTGTTGTGCATTTTGTAAAGATTTCTCAGTTTCCTGTTGTTCCCTGTTGCGCTGCAGATATTTCAGTTCCTGCATGGTTTCATAAACCAGTTCCGGAATTTCGGGTAAGGCTTCCAGCCACTCAGGAATTTTCTCACCAACCTTTTTCAGGTTGGTAAAAGGTGAAAGTCTCTCCTGCTGCCATTTTTCCAGGAAGGGCAGGGCGTTTTCCCAAAGATCGAGATCCGGATAGAGCTGTTTTCCCAAGCCTTCAATATTGAGCAAGGTTTTTTGCAACAAGACCAATGAGGGCTGTACTTCCATATTGAAGCGACTCGCTGTGCGAAACAGTTGCAGCAGGAGCAGGCCAAAAGAAATATCTTTCAAGGGTTTCTGGAAAATGGGTTCGCAGACACTGCGCATGGTTGCCTCGAAGGCATTTACCGGAGTATCGGGTGGGACCCAGCCACATTCAACATGCAACTCGGCCACCTTGCGGTAATCCCTTTTAAATATGGCCAGCAGGTTTTTGGCCAGGTAGTGCTGGTCACTGCGACTCAGTGTGCCGATGATGGCGCAGTCCAGAGCTATGTATTGAGGTAAGTCCGGATGCTCCCGGGAGACATAGACATTGCCGGGGTGCATATCCGCATGGAAAAAACTGTGGTTAAAGACCTGGGTAAAGAATATTTCCACGCCAGTCTCAGCCAGAGTTTTCAGATCAATCCCCGCAGCTTTTATTTCCTCTATCTGGCTGACCGGAATGCCATAGATGCGTTCCATGACAAGCACATTTGTGCGGCAGTAATCCCAGTACACTTTGGGCACATACAGCAGATCTGAATTTTCAAAATTACGCGCAAGTTGAGTAGCATTGGCACCCTCGGACATCAGATTCAGTTCATCATGAATGATGTAATCGTAATCCTGAACAACTTCTACAGCGCGCAGGCGCTTGCCCTGATCAATATTATTTTCAACAAAAGTGGCAATGCTTGTCAGCAGAGCAATATCCTGGTTGATGATTTTATCGATCCCGGGTCGAATCACCTTGATGACAACTTCTTCACCGCTTTTCAAAGTGGCCGCATGTACCTGGGCTACAGAAGCAGAGGCCAGTGGCGTGGCAGTAAAGCTGGCAAAAAGATTCTCAATCTTGTCTTCAAGTGCAGCTTCTATTATTTGTTTTGATTCCTGTTCATCAAAAGGAGGAACGTCATCCTGTAAACTTGCCAACTCATCGGCGATATCTTCCGGGACCATATCGCGGCGTGTGGAAAGCAGTTGTCCAAACTTGATGAAAATAGGACCGAGTTCCTCAAGTGCCAGGCGCAGGCGTTCACCCCGATTGAGAGTCCTGACCTGGCTTGCCGCAGGCAAGGGCAAGCCCAGCAGAACAGATAGCAGTCTGGCATGTTCAAAATCGGCAAATAATTCACCCAGGCGATAGCGGTTGGCTACCCGGTAAATTTTGAGAAGTCTGAGCAACCTGTTCAAAACAATAAATGGGCTCTTGAATACAACGGGGCGGCAACGATATCACTTATCAGAATCCCAGTAAAATCAATGTACTTGGGGCAACTGGACGCCAATGCAGTGGCGTGTAAAATGCCATGCACTTTCTGAAATTTTAAGGGCTTTCCATGCAGGGTAAGAAATCAGTATTGGCATCCATTACCCGATGCAAATTACTGCTTACCTCAGGTCAGGGCGTTACCCTGGCTGCATTGGCCTCTGCCCTGGGATGTGCGGCGCCGCCGCAGATGGTATCGCAGCGCATTACCGGAACGGCATGTCTGACTATTCTGTACGTAAATGGCGATGACGTAAGTTTTGATTACGATTATTACCGGGATAATCATCTGACACTCATCATGGATCTCTATGGCAGGGATGCCATCAGGCGCTTCGAATTACGCAAGCCATTAGAAGTGGATGGGCAGCCCGCACCGCCCTATGTGGCAGCCATTAATATCTGGATCAATGATGCCGAGGCCTTTGCCGCAGCCGGGGCGCAACATGGTGCAACATTACAAGCGGACGTACCAAACTTTACCAACACCTCACTGGTTGTACAGAACGAAACCGTTTGGGGAGAAGCTTCGCATAATTTGTATTCAACTGAACTGGGTCAAACCTGCCTGACTATACTTTATCCCTATGAAGAAGGCGCAAGATGGGATGCTGACTATTATCGGGACAATCACATCACACTCATCATGGATCTTTACGATACAGGAGCCATACGCCGTATCGATGCCAGAAAAGCAGACCCATTACCTGAAGGCTATCCACCCTTTTTGGGGACAGTGAATATTTATATCGAGAACCAGGTATTTTTTGATGCTATCAATGCCAGGGAAGCAGAAACGCTGTTAGCGGATCTGCCGAATTTTTCCAGCGTGCTTCCTGTTGTGATTTCTACAGAAATTTATGGACTTGATAGTTAAACATCAAAACCAGATTTCCTGCGAAGATGTATGAAAGGTCAAGAGTTTTGTAGATGTTTGACTCGCGATTCAAGGCGGTCCAGTCGCATACGCAGAGCATCAATAGAAAAGTAAAAATCTTCCAGCTCGCTTATCAAGGGAAAAAATTTTCTTTCTTCCAGCAAATAATCACTGACATCCTGCTGCAAATTGCTACTTGTTCGTCGAGTGAAGTTTCTTGTCGCTGTGACGCCGTCACTGACAGCCTGGGTAGGGATGTCACCAATAAATTTGCTTAACTGATATTCCCAATCTACGTCCAGATCCCGCAATATTTCCTGCAGAGAAGTTAATAGCGCTGTATCACCGGTAATAACAATACCATCGTCGCGAAGAGCCGCTGTGTTTTTGGTAGCAACAAGTTTTAATAACGAAGAGGCGCTGCCAGTGATTGTGGTGTCAGCAGCAGGCTGTTCATTGCTCTGTTTATTGTCTCTTTCAGTGACTTCTTTCCTGAAGAGCAGTATGCGGTCATCACAAATTTGCAGGGTAACTATCAATTCAGGAGACTTGCAGTGCACTGCCAGCGATTTCCCTGAAATGCTTTTCAGTTTTTTGGTGATCTGGCTGTCAAGTGACAGCAGATGATTCAGCAGAGTTTGCAGTGCTGAAAGGATGGCTGAATTGATCAGGTTGGTGACCATGTTGTCAGACGAGTGCTTTGTGGCCGATATGAATGGCGCAAATACCGCCCATGACATTGTGGTATTCGCACTCGTTAAAGCCGGCATCCAGAATCATTTGCTTGAGTATTTCCTGGTCGGGATGCATACGAATGGATTCAACCAGATATTGATAACTCTCGGCATCACCAGTAACCAGTTTGCCGGCTAAGGGCCAAAGCGTTGAGTAGGCGTCATAGGCTTTTTCAAGCAGCGGATTACCCGGTTTGGAAAATTCAAGAATCAGGGTTCTACCACCGGGTTTGGTCATGGCATACATGGATGCAAGAGCCGCGTCTTTGTCAGTGACATTTCTCAGGCCATAGGCAATGCAAATACAATCAAAACTGTTTTCCTTAAATGGCAGGTTTTCAGCATTCGCCAGGGTGTAAGAGATGTTTTCACATTGTCCCTTGTCGATGATGCGATCGCGTCCCACCCTGACCATGGACTCATTGATGTCTGCCAGGATCACCTGTCCATTGTTGCCAACAAGAGGGGAGAACAATAGACTGAAATCTCCTGTGCCACCAGCCAGGTCAAGTACAGTCATGCCTGGGCGCAGTGCGCTGAGCTCAACAGTAAAATGTTTGATGATCCTGTGCGTGCCAAGCGACATCAGGTCATTCATCAGGTCATATTTTTGCGCGACAGAATGAAAAACCTGTCCGACAAGGTCGGCTTTTTCTTCTACAGGAACTTCCCGGTAACCGAAATGCGTGGTTTTACGACAATTGTCTTCATTCATGACTAAGATATAACTGAAAAAATAAAAGGACTTTTATTGTACTGTATTGCGACAAGCAGTTAATAACCTTTCAGTGGAGTCAATCTATGGAATCATTAAGAGGCATGATATTAACCACCTGGACGTCTTTCGGCAAATCTTCCCTGAGAGCTCCAGCCTGCTTCATTTTGGCAAGATAGCTTTCCCACAATGAAGACTGGTTCAGGCAAAGGTCACGCAAATATTCCCAGCTATAAATTCCTGTATTGTGGTCGTCGCTAAAGTGTAGCCGTACGGCATAATTGCCTACGGGTTCAATATTGTCGATTTTCACTGATTTTTTACCGGTCTGAAGAACTTCCTGCCCGGCGCCATGACCTCTTACTTCGGCGGAAGGTGAATGCACCCTGAGGAATTCAGCAGGTAATGAATAGATGCCCCCATCGCTGTAGGTAAGCTCCAGAATTCCTGTTTTACGATGCAGTTTCAGGTCGGTAGGAGACATGGACAGTGTCATAAAATATAGCGGCTGAGATCTTCATTGTTGGCAAGATCACCGAGATTTTTTTCAACAAAGTCCTTGTTAATGATCACATCCCTGTTGCCGCTTTCAAAAAGTTCGCTGGCATTGAAGGAGGATTCTTCCAATAACCTTTCCATCACGGTATGAAGTCTTCTTGCGCCTATATTTTCAGTGCGCTCATTTACCTGCCAGGCAATTTCTGAAATATGTTTGATACCATCTTCGGTGAATTCCAGGTTAATACCTTCGGTTCGCATCAAGGCTATGTATTGTTTGCACAGGGAAGCATCAGGTTCCAGCAGGATGCGTTCAAAGTCACTCGCAGACAAAGCGTCCAGTTCAACGCGTATGGGTAGACGACCCTGCAGTTCAGGAATCAGGTCGGAAGGCTTGGATAGATGAAAAGCACCTGAGGCAATAAACAGAATGTGATCAGTTTTAACCGAGCCATACTTCGTGGTTACGGTAGAGCCTTCAATCAGGGGCAGTAAATCCCGCTGCACACCTTCTCTTGAAACACTCCCACCGTGAGTTTCATTCCTGGTTGCCACTTTGTCTATCTCATCAATAAAGACGATGGCAGTTTGTTCAGTGATTTCAATGGCTTTGGCCTTGAGATCCTCTTCGTTAACCAGTTTGGCGGCTTCTTCATCTTTAAGAAGTTTCAGCGCGGATTTTACACTGACTCGGCGGCTTTTCTTGCGACCTCCACCCATATTGGAAAACATGCTGGAAAGCTGACTACTCATATCTTCCATGCCAGGAGGTGCCATTATTTCAACACCCATTTTATCTGACACATTGATTTCAATTTCCTTGTCATCAAGATTACCTTCGCGCAATTTCTTGCGAAAAATCTGGCGGGAGTCTGAAGTCTCTTCGTTACTGTCAGATGAACCGGGTAGCAGGATATCAAGGACCTGGTCTTCCGCGGCGTTTTCCGCTTGCAGGGCAACAGCCTGTAGCTGGTCTTCACGCAGCATTTTCACAGCGGCATCCACGAGATCACGAATGATGGATTCCACGTCACGTCCTACATAGCCTACTTCGGTAAATTTGGTGGCTTCCACTTTAATAAATGGCGAGCCGGCAAGTCGTGCCAGGCGGCGGGCAATTTCTGTTTTGCCAACACCCGTCGGGCCAATCATCAGTATATTCTTCGGTGTGACTTCCTGGCGCAGGTCTTCGGGAAGTTGCATGCGCCGCCAACGGTTGCGCAAGGCAATGGCGACAGCACGTTTGGCATCATCCTGCCCGATAATGTGTTTATTCAGTTCGGCAGCGATTTGCTTGGGAGTTAAATCTGACATAAAGATCAGGTATCCAGTACTTCAATGGTTAAATTGTGATTGGTGTATACGCAAATATCAGCAGCTATGTTGAGGCTGCGCTCCACGATGCTGTTTGCATCCAGGTCAGTGCTGTCCAGCAGAGCTCGTGCGGCTGATTGTGCGTAGGGGCCGCCTGAGCCAATTGCCATGAGGCTGTCTTCCGGCTCTATAACATCACCGTTGCCTGTAATGATCAGCGAGGTTTCAGCATCAGCTACTACCAACAAGGCTTCAAGTCTTCGTAATGCGCGTTCGGTACGCCAGAGTTTGGCTAGCTCAACTGCAGCCCGGGTCAGTTTTCCGGAATGTTTTTCCAGTTGTTCTTCGAAGCGTTCGAAAAGAGTAAAAGCGTCTGCAGTACCTCCGGCAAATCCGGCAATGACTTTGTCATTGTAAAGACGTCTGACTTTCCTGGCGTTGCCTTTCATTACCGTGTTGCCCTGGCTTACCTGGCCATCACCGCCAATGACTACCTGTCCCAGGCGACGTACCGAAAGGATGGTGGTTCCTCTGAATTGATCCATGCCAGCTCCAGATTTTAAATGTGAGCAAAAATGATAGTAATCCCGCAAATGTTGGGGCGATGAGTCGAAAATCAAGCGTAGGGTCCTTAAGGACTTGGACTTCTTAGCCTCATGGGATCGATATTGTTTTGCCGTAGCATATTTTCGGCAGCTTCTACATTGCCGCGCCCCATAAAGGGGCCTGACTGTACTCTGTACCAGATGCGGCCAGACAGGTCGGTAGGATAGATACTCGTGTCCATATTCATCAGAATGAGCCTGGCACGAAGTTCCTCTGCATCATTTGGGTCAAGGAAGGAGCCGGCCTGCAGAAAATAGGTGGTCGGGTTTGCTTCCTCACTAGCGCTTTCAGCAATATCTACCTGAACCACGCTCACTTCGACTTCGGCTTGAGGAAGGTACTCATAAAATTGCAGGTCCGTGCCGGAATTTTCAGCTGCTGCGCCGGACTGATCACTGATAACCTCGTCAAAATTAACAGAACCTGATCTGAGCTGAATCAAGGCATAGTAGCCTACAACGCAGATCAGAAAGCCGCTGAAGAGGCCGGAAAAAAACCAGCTCCATTGATTGCTTGGCTGAGCAGTAGCACGGGTAACAGCTTTAGCAGGCTTCTTTTTGCTGCTTTTAACCCCGGTGTTTCGTTTTTTGGCAAAGTCTTGAGACATTTATCTTGTACAGTTTGGTTAAATGGCTGGTTGTTGGCTATCTGGCAGTTTACATACAGCGCTCAACTGGAGCGAATCCGCGGATTATCCTCTTTATTTGCATTGGGAAAAAGGGAAACAGTCCCCAGGGAAGCGGTTTATAATTAATCAGAGCTTCCCTAAGTAAAATCAATCGGATCCACATCAACCGACCATCGCACTTTTTTCCCGTCGGGATGGTTTTCCATAACAGGCAACAGGGTAGAAAGGCCAACCTTGAGCCTGGAGCGTTTGGTCGCTTCCAGTATAAGCTGGAAACGAAACAGTCCTCCCCGCTTTTCCATTGCCGAAGGCATCGGGCCCAGCACATCAAGCTGCGGATTACTTGCAGTCAGGGTTTCTTTCAAGGACGCCAGAAAGGTTTCAGGCCGTATACGGTCAGGGGCTTCAGCGCGGATCAACGCCATGTAGGTAAATGGCGGCAGGTTTCCTGCCTTGCGCTCAACAAGCAGGTTCCTGGCAAAAGGGCCGTAGCCCTCTGTAATTAAAGCCTGGAGTGTTGGATGCGTACTGTTATAGGTCTGGATAACGACTTCTCCGCGATTCTCTCCTCTGCCTGCCCGTCCCGCAACTTGTGTTAACAGTTGTCCCATGTGCTCCGCGCCTCGAAAGTCGGCACTAAACAAGCCCCCATCTGCATCCAGAACGGCAACCAGGGTGACAGCAGGAAAATGGTGCCCTTTGGATAACATTTGCGTTCCAACCAGGATGCAGGGTTTACCGCTGTCCAGTTTCTCCAGGATCCCATGCAAGGCATCTTTCTTGCGCGTGGAATCCCGGTCAAGGCGGTAAACCGGGAAGTCCGGGAAATGATCGCCCAGAATTTGTTCAGTTTTTTCTGTTCCCTGTCCCATAGGCGCAATATCAGTACTGCTGCATTCCTGGCATGTTCCGGGAACCGGCTTTTGTCCCTCACAATGGTGGCAACTCAGGCGGGGAGGGTTTCTGTGCAGGGTATAGCTGCTGTCGCATCTGGGGCAGGTGGCTATCCAGCCACAATCGCGGCAAAGCAGTATGGGAGAGAACCCTCGCCGATTCAGAAAAATCAGCACCTGTTTGTTTTGCTCCAGGTGCGAGCGAATCATGGTGATCAGACTGGTAGAAATTCCTTCAATTACCTGTTCGCCCTTGAGATCAAGCAGGCGAAAATCCGGCTGGCAGGCATCACCCGCTCGTTCCGTCAAGCTGTGGTAGTGGTAGCGGCCGGACAGGGCGTTATTAAGACTCTCAAAACTGGGCGTAGCTGTGCCCAGAATAACAGGAATGTTTAACTGGCTGGCGCGATAGATAGCCAGGTCCCGGCCTGAATACCGAAAACCGTCTTGCTGTTTGTAGGAGGCATCATGTTCTTCATCTACGATAATTAGTCCAGGTCTTGCTAGGGGTGTGAATATTGCGGAGCGCGTACCAATAATAATATCTGCTTTACCTTCCCTGGCCTGTAACCAGGCAGAAAGCCGTTGGTTATCTGTCAGGCCAGAGTGAAAGGCCACCACATTTTTGTTAAATCTGTTTTCGAAACGACGAATAGTTTGCGGCGTCAGACTGATTTCCGGGACAAGCACAAGAGCCTGCTTCCCTGACTTCAGTACGTCAGCAATGAGATGCAGGTAGATTTCGGTTTTTCCGCTACCAGTAACGCCATCAAGCAAGGTCGTGTTATAGCTATCAAAAGTCAGCCGAATATTTTCGACGACTTTTTGTTGTTGGCTATTCAACTTAAGGGGCAGGTCTTCACCGTATAAATCTTCTGATGTTCTGGTGTTTTGCTGACCTGTTGAGACTGTTGTTTCGACCAGTCCTTTTTCCAGTAATGTCTTCAGGCAAGCATTTGCTGCAAAGCCAAGTTGCGCGTTTATTTCAGCTGATGTCAGTGTGGTTGTTTCTTTTAACAGGGAAATGACCTGCTGTTGTCTTTTGGCTTTTTTAAATGAATCGACATCACTCTTTATTCCTGCAGTGCTAAGTTGCCAGCTCAGGATTTGATTCTCCTGTGCAGCTTTCCCTGTTCGAATCTGTACAGGCAGGGATGTTTGCAGTGCCTGTCCGATGGGGTATTGGTAATAGTCGGCCGCCCATTGATAGAGCTGCATCAAGGGCTGGTCCAGCAAGGGTTCGGTATCGAGTATTTTGTCGATAGCCTTGATTTTCCCGTCAGGAAAATCGCTGCTTTTTGATGTGCCAATTACCACGCCGATCAGGCGACGGTTGCCAAAAGGAACCTGGACTCGAACACCCGGCTTAAGGTGTGCCTTGTCACCGGATTTTGGCGGGCGATAATCAAAACTTCGTCGCAAAGGAGAGGGGACGGCGACCTTGATGAAAAATTCTGCAGGCACTTCTATTGTCTTGTTATATGTTGTCAGAGCTATGGGTTTACAGGAGTAGTCTGCACATAGGGTAGACCGGCAGTTTTCCCAGTATCGAAATGGATAATGTGAAGGCTATCAGTCGGACTATTAACAGGACTACTACTTAACAGGACTATAGCAAAATTAAGGCAGCTCTGAGGATATCAATACAAGCTGAACCCCGGGGAGGCGATTCCTTAAAGCTTGGTTTATACTTTGCAGGTTTTTAAATACTGTCCGTGGAGTTCAAGATCCCTATGCCAAGCCAAAATGTGCCTGAAGAATTGCTAGCTCTACGTGAGGAGATTGATCGCATTGATGAAGAATTGGTGAATCTTCTTGCCAGCCGTTTCCAGGTTACGGCGAAAGTCGGGAAACTTAAGGCTGAAAGCGGGCTGGATTCAGTAGATCCAGTCAGGGAGCAGGAAAAACTGGAAAGACTGCGGGCTTTGGCCGGAGTCAACTCATTGAATAGCGACTTTACTCTGGACCTGTTCCAGACCATCTTTGATGAAGTGGTAAAAAACCACCGCAGCTACCTGAAATAGCCTCTGGTTTCCCTATTTAGCCTATAGAGGGCTGGATCTGGATCCATGAATATCCCTTGTGCTGCAGCCATTTTCTGCTAGAATGCGTGCTCTTTTTTCCGGGCCATTCCCAGTATCCCATCAGCTTGTTCTATAGCTAAAAAGCATAGATAAATAGCATAGCCAGAGATAGTAAACTGGTTGAAAGTAAACTGGGTGCCGGAAAGGCCGTTTCAGCAAATATATGATTATGGTGCCTGATCCCCTGGATTAATAAGGATCGGGTTGCGATATTCGGAGAGCAAGACAATGAAAGCAGAAATTCATCCCAATTATCAGGACATCTCGGTCACCTGTGGTTGCGGCAACGTAATTCAGACTCGATCCACACTAAAAGAAGATATTCGTATTGACGTGTGTTCAGAATGTCACCCTTTCTATACCGGCAAACAGAAAATTGTCGATACGGGTGGACGTGTAGACCGCTTCAAGAAGCGTTTTGGTGGTGGTCGAAAAATCTGATTTTTCCCAATCCCTCAGGGATTGCGGGTAATCGGGATAAATAAGAGTTAAGTCTATTCAATGTTTAGAAAGGGAGTCTCTCCCTTTCCTGGCCTGAATTGTCATTATTCCCCTGCGAATCATCAAAGCCAGGCACAAATTCCTGCCTGAACACCTCGAAAAAAGCACCGTCCTCATCGGGACTGGCTCGTAGTCCGGTTTGCGGATTTATCCTCACGCTCACCAAACCATCAGGCTGACTCATGCTGGCTTGGGGGCTACCTTCCAGCATCGGCTTCATGAAATTTATCCAGATAGGCAATGCTACTGTTGCCGCCTGTTCTGATTTGCCCAGCGTTCTTGGCTGGTCATAACCCACATAAACTGTTGTCACCAGATTCCCGTTATAACCGGAAAACCAGAGATCATTTGAATCATTGGTGGTGCCGGTTTTGCCATGGATATCATCTCGGTCTGGCATGGCCCGATTTGCCGGGCGACCACTGCCATTAGTAATTACCGAACGCAGGATGTTATTCATGATGTAGGCTGCGCGTTCTTCGATAACCCTGGGTGCCGGGGTTACTTCCGGTATTTCAGGTACCAGATTCTTGTCGAGTAGAGAATCAATAACAGCGGTATTTTCGCAGGATGGGCAAACCGTATAGGGTTGGGCGCGGAACATTTCACCGTCGTTGAAATTATTAATTCGATCAATAAAAAAGGGTTCCACCTTATAGCCGCCATTGGCAAACACTGTATAACCCGTGGCAATTTCCAGGGGATGAACTGCATGTGCGCCAATAGCCACTCCCAGTTCGTCTTGCGGGAACTCGCTGGCGTTGAAGCCAAACCGGGCTACGTAAGGCAGAACTACGTCAGATCCCAGGGCATCGTAAATTCGTACTGAAACCACGTTCTTTGAATTTGTCAGCGCATACTTGAGTCGAATAGGGCCCATGAATTCGCCGTTGAAATTTTCCGGCCGGTAATCTTCGCGAGCCAAAGGAGCGTCATTAATCAGCGTGGCAGCGGTATAGCCATTTTCCAATGCAGCGGTATAAAGGAAGGGCTTGAAGTTGGAGCCTGGCTGGCGCTCGGCTTGAGTGACCCGATTGAATTGGCCATTACGTTCTCTGTCATTAAAGGCATAGCCACCAACCAGTGACATGATCGCTCCCGTGTTTGGGTCAATGGACACCAGGCCGCCGTTTACAGCGGGTATTTGTCCGAGCATCCACTGGCCATTATTGTCCTTCATCACGCGGATCAGGTCGCCAGCTTCAGTCACTTCATTGGCGGAACGGGGTGACGAGCCCCAGGTACTGCTGGTAATAAAGCGTTTTGCCCAACGGATGCCATCCCAGGCAATGGTGATCACTTCCCCGGTTTTTAGCACGGCGGTAATGGATCTATCATCCACAGACTGGACAAAGGCAGGTTGCTGGGAAGCAATATCAGGGGTGCGCTGCAGTACCGTCAGCCAATGATCAACTGAGCCGTTCTCAGCAGGGCGCAAATGATTTTCCCTGCCCCGGTAACCATGGCTGCGGTCATAGCTTTCCAGACCCTGTTGCATAGCCTGATTGGCCGTGAGTTGCATGCGGCTGTCTATAGTTGTGTAGACTTCAAAGCCGTCAGTCAGGGCAAGATCACCATAACGATCAATCATTTCCTGACGTACCATTTCAGCAATATAGGGAGCATTCAGTTCTGTGTCTCTGCCATGCCTGGCTGCGGTGATTGGCGCTGTTGATGCAAGGGTATGTTCATCTGCTCCAATCATGCCCTGGTCCAGCATTCTGTCGAGAACTCGCTGACGCACATTTTCTGACTCGGCTCTGGAGGCCAGGGGATTGTAGGCATTGGGCCTGGGCAACAATCCGATCATGGTGGCAATTTCCGCCAGACTGAGCTCATTGACCGACTTGTCGTAATACTGCTCGGCAGCTGCTGCTATACCATAAGCCGAAATGCCGAAAAAAATCTTGTTCAGGTATAACTCCAGAATTTCTTCCTTGGATAATTCTCTTTCCATTTTCAAGGCCAGCAGGATTTCCTTGAATTTTCTTGTAGTGGCAGATTCGCCCTCAAAAAAGAAGTTCTTGGTTACCTGCATGGTAATAGTACTGCCACCACCCCAATCATTATTGGTCAGAATGCCTGCAACAGATCTGACCAGTCCCAGAGGATCCACGCCCCTGTGGCTATAGAACCGCTTGTCTTCAGTTGAAATGAGAGCATTTGTTATCTGGGGGGGAATTTCCTCATACTTGATAGGCGTACTGCGCCGGCTTCCAAATTCTGCAATTAATTTGTTATCAGCAGAATAGATGCGCAGAGGGTTTTCAAGGCGCAGGTTGGTATAGGTTTCACGGTCCGGGAGTTTTGGGGAGATATAGAGAAACAAACTGGCACAAACCATAATGATGCCCAGGCAAACAGTAAGGCCGCACCAGAACAGCAGATTGCCAAGTTTCTTTACTTTTTTCATTTCAGACTAACAAAAGGCGCCAAAATAGCTCATCAAAGTGGTAGCAGACCATTCTAAACGCTTTTCCTTTCTGTAGTTAGCAAGAGCATAAGATTTGTAGTTATGAGCCCAGAATGCCCGATTTCAAAGGGTTTTTGCGGGTAATTTCGCGCTTTTTTTTCGCGAAAACGGGTGTAATATGCTTTTCCCCCTCAAAAGGAAAATAATTTTACTCGCCAGGTCAACTTTGTGAACCAGGTAGCAAATTAATGTAATTTGTAAAAAAATGCGATAATTACTTGAAATTAATGGTTAAATTTATTAACGTGCCGGCGTGTAAGGGGTAGTAAAAGTTACTATACCGGCAGTCTCGCCCTAGTGTTTTAGATGCATTAGGGCGCCTTTTAGTGAGGCAGCAGTATAACAAGGGTGCAATTTGTTAAGTTTATTCAACAAAAAATCCAACGCGCTGCTAGGAATCGATATCAGTTCCAGTTCTATCAAGATGCTGGAATTAAGTAAATCCGGTTCCAAGTACAAGGTGGAAAATTATTCCAGCAAACCACTCCCTGACGGGGCCGTGGTAGAAAAGAATATTGCCAATCTGGATGCTGTTGGTGAGACGGTTTTGAAATTGGCTGTCACTAAAACCAATACATCCAAAGCCGCTGTTGCTGTATCCGGTTCTGCTGTAATCACCAAGACAATAGAAATGAATGCGTCAATGAGTGATACGGAAATGGAAACACAGATTGCACTGGAAGCTGATCAATACATCCCCTATCCCCTGGATGAAGTCATGATTGATTTTGAACGCCAGGGTCTTTCCGAAAAAAATGAAGATATGGTTGAAGTACTGCTTGCCGCCTGTAAACGGGAAAACGTGGACTCACGTGTAGCAGCACTGGATATCGGCGGATATGAAGCCAAAGTTGTTGATATTGAAGCCTATGCCATGGAGCGAGCCTTTAATCTGATGTGCGATCAGATGGAGCTGGATAAGGCAGGCCTGTCAGCCATTATTGATATTGGTGCAACAATGACCACGATGTACATTCTCCGTGACGGGGAATCCATTTATACCAGGGAACAGGTATTTGGTGGCTCACAGCTTTCTCTAGAAATCCAGAATCGTTATGGTTTATCCCAGATTGATGCCGAAGCAGCATTAATGAATGACGAACTCCCTGAAGGTTATGAAACAGATGTATTGAAACCTTTTATACACGAGATGAGTGAGCAGATTGGCAGGACCTTGCAGTTCTTTTTTTCCTCAAGCCAATATAATGATGTTGATCTTATAGTCCTGGCAGGTAGCACTGCTTCAACACCGGGTCTTGCAGAAATGGTTCAGGAAGAATTGGGTACTCGTACTGTAGTTGCCAACCCCTTTGCAAAAATGGGTGTCAGCGGCAAAGTAAATAAGAAACAACTTCAAAACGATGCGGCTTCCTTAATGATGGCTTGCGGTCTTGCCGTCAGGGGATTTTAACCATGGCGAATATCAATTTATTACCCTGGCGCGAAGAGCTCAGAGAAGAAAGAAAACAGGAATTTGTGGCCGGGCTTGGGGTTACTGTGGCAATTGCCGGTATCATTTTGTTTGGTGGCGACCGCTTCGTTAATAATTTAATTGATAACCAGATAGCGTTGAATAATTACTTGAGTGAACAAATCACGAATCTGGATCAGGAAATTGAGGAAATAAGGGAGCTGCAGAGACAAAAAGCTGAATTAACAGAACGCATGACAGTAATTCAGGATTTGCAGGGGCGTCGGCCGGTTATCGTCAGACTTTTTGATGAACTCGTTCGAACATTACCAGAGGGTGTTTTTTACAACACGATATCTCGTGTTGGAGACACAATCAGTTTCCAGGGCACAGCTGAGTCCAATAATAGAGTGTCTGCATTAATGCGATCCCTGGATGATTCTGAATGGTTTGAGGGTACAACTCTGAAAGGTATTTCAGCAACTGCTCAAGGTAATGCAGGTAATAATTTTGAAATGGATGTTCAGGTAACTACGCCAGATCCTGAAGAGGAAGATTAGCAGGCCACCTACTCATGAACGCGATAGACAATATAAAAAACACATTACAGAAATCAGCTGATGAGCTGAAGAATTTTGACTGGAATGAGCTACAGAATATCGAGACCATCGGTATCTGGCCTGGCCCGGTAAAATTATTGCTCATCGTTATTGTTTTCTGTGGTTGTCTTGGTGGTGGCTATTGGTTCCATATTAAAACGTTGCAAGCTGAGTTTTCTGCTGTAGTTGCAGAAGAAGATACACTTCGAACAGAGCTTGAAAACAAAGCGATACTGGCGGCTAATCTGGAAGCGTATCGGCAGCAGCTATTGGATATGGAAGAATCATTTGGCGCCTTGTTAAGGCAGCTCCCGGGTCGTACAGAAGTACCAGGGCTGATAGATGACATCACTATTCAAGGTATTGGCAGTGGCCTGGAATTCTCTCAGATTGGTCCGGAGCCCGAAGTTCAGCAGGAATTTTATACTGAGTTGCCAATTAATATTTCAGTGGTAGGTGATTATCACGATTTTGGGGCGTTTGTAAGTGGTGTGGCAAGCCTGTCTCGAATTGTAACTCTTCATGATTTTGATATTACTACTACTAGTGGAGTTCGCTCCGAATTAAACATGCAGATTACAGCAAGAACTTACCGGTATAACGCTGACGAAAATGAATAAATCAAGTCGACAAGCTTTAGCGCGGGGGCTGGTGCTTGCAACAGCAGTATTGCTTTTGTCTGCCTGTTCCAATAATGATGAAATGATTGAGCTGCAAAACTATGTGCAAAGTACTGTTATCAGAGCTCCAGGGCCAATAGAACCGATACCGGCTTTTTCTTCTTATGAACCTTTTCAGTATAGCGCCTCATCACTGCGAAGCCCGTTTGATATACCCCTTGATATCACGCAGATAATCAGGAATCAGAATAATAATGTGCAACCAGATGAAAACAGACCCAAAGAGCAACTGGAAAGTTATGCAATTAACTCTCTGGTAATGGTTGGCACTATTTCCAGAAGTGGAACGGAATGGGCCCTGATTCTTGACGAGTCCGGCCTGGTTAGTAGAGCTACAGTAGGAAATTATCTGGGCAGAAATCATGGCCGGATAATAGAAGTGACAGAAAGTCAGATTGAATTGATTGAAATTGTTCCTACAGGTGATGGCTCCTGGATGGAGCGCCCGCAAACAATAGCTTTGCGGCAAACTGATTGAATAATGAAAAACTTGAAATTATGAAAACAGATTTATCGTTGAATAATATAGTCGGGAGACTGGCAATGGTCAGGTTTATGAACATAAAGAGCACCAAGAAGTTGCTAATGGTTTTGCTCATGGTGAATGGATTTTTTCTGGGTTCGAGTGCTAAAGCTCAGGTTTCCCTGGATGATATTCAGTTTGCCTCACTGCCAGGAGGTTTGTTGGAAGTAGAGCTTGTATTTAATAGAGCACCACCTGCGCCGACTGTTTTTGAAATTGAAAATCCATCTCGCCTGGTCATGGATTTTATTGGTATCAGTAATGATCTCGGACAAACCAGGTTTCCTGTAAATTCTAGAATTGCTGACAGTGTTACTGTTGTGGATTCGGGTGACAGAGTCAGAATGATTGTAAATTTGTCTGAATCGACTTCCTATATTTCCAGCGTTCAGGGAAATTCCCTGATGGTCACTATTGGTGATGGAAACTCTGCAGCGGGCGCTTCCAATATAACTTCAAATTCGAATGCCGGTTCAGGTACAACTGGTGATATTGGCAGAATAGATTTTCGCCGGGATGAAGCAGGTGCCGGTCAAATAATTATAGATTTAGCCAATGACAACCTTGTTGGTAACCTGAACAGGTCGGGCAACAGACTGGAACTTGAATTCCTAAATGCTGATCTGGATGACGACCTGCAAATGCGACTGGATGTTACTGATTTCGCAACACCCGTGCGCAATGTCGATATTTTCAGTGATAATGACAATGTCATGGTTGTTGCCGAAATGATCAGTGATTTTGATTATTTGGCATTCCAGAGCAGCGGTGAATACATTATTAATATTACGCCCATCGCTGGTGCGGCTGCCGCTGCTGGTGGAATAGGAGCATTTTCATTCACCGGTGAATTGATTAATGTCAATTTCCAGAATGTTGATATTCATTCTGTGCTTTCCTTGCTGGCCGAAGTTAATGATTTCAGCCTTGTTGTCAGTGATTCGGTGTCGGGTAATGTCACGCTGCGTCTCGTCAATGTACCCTGGGATCAGGCGCTTGATATGGTACTGCGCTCAGAAGACCTTGATCAGCGTATAGAAGGTACGGTGATGTATATCGCTCCTGCTGCTGAAATTTCCGCAGCAGAATTGCAACAACTTCAGAATGAACAGGATGCAGTTAATCTGGCTCCTCTGGTTACAGAATACATAGAAATCAACTATGCAGATGCCCTGGCCTTGCAAGGTTTAATGTCAGGGGAAGGCGGTACCATTCTGTCCTCTAGGGGTACGGTCACCGTTGATGCCAGAACCAATACATTGATAGTTCAGGACGTCGCAGCTGTCATTGAGGATGTCAGGGATATGATCAGACGCCTGGATATTCCGGTACGCCAGGTTCTGATTGAAGCGCGTATTGTGAATGCGTCAACGAATTTCAGTAATGCCCTCGGTATACGATGGGGTGGAGCACAACGTGTTCCTGGCGCTGGTGACAGGTTCATAATTACCGGTTCCCAGGAAGCAAGTATTGAGTACGGAAATAATCTTGATGCCTATAACCAGGCAATAGCGCAAGCGATACTTGGTGGCTCATCAGTGCAAGAAGCTCTGGCTGGCGCGACTTTGGCACCGCCTTCATTTCCAGCTGCGCTTGCGGTTGATCTGGGCGTGGCTTCTCCATCTTCAATTGCGCTGGGTTATGCCGGCAATAAGGGTCTATTGGAGTTGGAATTGTCTGCACTTGAGGCTAGCGGAAACGGTGAAGTTATAGCGCAGCCCAAAGTCACAACCCAGGATCAACAGTTGGCTCGAATTGAATCCGGGTTACAGATTCCTTATCAGTCCCAGGCTGGTGGTACGGCTGGTGGTACTTCAACAGAGTTTATTGCAGCTGTATTGGCGCTGGAAGTAACGCCACAAATTACTCCGGATGGTCGTATCAATATGTTGCTCGCTATCAATCAGGATTCTGTTGTGCCGGGTGCAGGCTCTGTTCCCGCCATTTCAACTAACGCCGTTACTACACGAGTACTGGTCAATGATGGTGAAACTATTGTCCTTGGCGGTGTATTCCGTGAAGAGATTTCCACAACAATAAGTAAAACACCCTTACTGGGTGACCTGCCTTATGTAGGCAACCTGTTTAAACGGACTACCAATGAAGAAACCAAAACAGAACTGTTGATATTTATTACACCATCCATTATTAACGAATTTATGTAATCTGTTTTTCACAGTATGTAATTTAAACAGGATTAAGCAAGATTCTGCTCCGGTACATCTTTGATGTACCGGAGTTTTACGTTTTAATCCCTGACAATTTTTTTAACAGAAACTCACGAGAAATGAATAAAGCGCTGGACAACATTTTTCTGGTTGGACCTATGGGAGCAGGCAAGACTACTATTGGTCGCCAGTTGGCAAAAACTCTTAAAAAGGAATTTATTGATTCTGATCATGAAATTGAAGAGCGCACTGGCGCCAATATTTCATGGATTTTCGATGTGGAAGGTGAAGAAGGTTTCCGTCAGCGTGAAAAAAAGGTCATTGAAGAGCTGACTCAGCGCAGGGACATTGTCCTGGCTACAGGTGGTGGTGCAGTGCTATTTCCCGAAAACAGGAAATATCTGCAAAGCAGGGGTACTGTAATCTACCTGATGGCAACCGTGAAACAGCAGGTTGAAAGAACAAAACATGACCTGCGTCGTCCGTTGCTTCAGAACGCCAAAAATATCAAGGAAAAGCTGACAGAGCTAATGGACATCAGGGATCCTCTGTATCGGGAGATCGCGGATCATGTCGTGATGACCAGCAAGCGCAGCCCAAAGTCCGTTAGTGGTGAAATAATAAAACAATTATTTGCTGAAGATGACCATGAACACTAGTCAAACTGGCATGGGTCGGGTAAGTGTCTCTGTAGATCTGGGTGACAGAAGTTATCCCATTATTATTGGTTCAGACTTGTTGTCAGACAGTTCACTACTGACACCGCATATAAAAGGCCGACAAGTTTGCATTATCAGTAATGTAACAGTGGCTCCCTTATACCTGGACAAGGTCAAGTCCGCACTTTCAGACTATGATCTGATCAGCATCGTCTTGCCTGATGGTGAAGAATATAAAACGCTAGATGTTGTTGCTGGTATTTATGATCGTTTGCTCGAAGAAAAATTCGGGCGCACGGCTACGCTTATTGCTCTTGGCGGAGGAGTCGTTGGCGACATGGCTGGATTTGCTGCGGCAACCTATCAAAGAGGCGTGGATTTTATTCAGATTCCTACCACCCTGTTATCTCAAGTTGATTCCTCGGTCGGCGGTAAAACAGGTGTGAACCGGCCGCTTGGCAAGAATATGGTGGGTGCCTTTTACCAACCCAAATGCGTACTTGCTGACACCTCGACGCTTGATACCTTACCTGACAGGGAACTCAAAGCAGGTCTGGCTGAAGTGATCAAGTACGGATTAATTAACAATTCTGCTTTTTTAGCCTGGTTAAACGGTAATCTGGAAAGCCTGCTTAATAAAGACAGGGAAGCACTTTCGTATGCCATAAAAACCAGCTGTGAAGAAAAGGCTGCCATAGTTGCTATGGATGAAAAAGAAGCTGGAATCAGGGCAATTCTGAATCTGGGGCATACCTTTGGCCATGCTATTGAAACTGCTATGGGTTATGGAAACTGGTTGCATGGAGAAGCGGTTGCGACCGGTATGGTAATGGCAGCAGACCTGTCTTGCCGGGAGGGATATATTACCAAACAGGAATGCAGTGAAGTCGAGAAACTCATCAGTGCTGCGGGCTTACCAATTCGGCCGCCGGCAGAAATTACACCCGAGCAGTTTATTGAGTTGATGGGCAGGGACAAGAAGGTAGAAGCAGGAAAGATTCGCTATATCCTGCTGAAGGATATCGGAGAAGCCAAGGTCAGCGATGAGGTTGACGAGAAAAATTTAATGGATACCTTGTCTAAAAAATAAGTCTAAAACTTGAGGGTCAAGGACCTATCCATCACGCTCCTTAACCCTCGCTGCTTAACTATAGAATTATTGTGTCTTATTCAGCGAATTGGTAAACAACAAAAGTTGTGCCATCCCTGCCTTTAAAATTCAACTCACATTCGCCCAAAGAAGCTGGCAAAGTCCAGTCGACATTTTCTTCATACTTCACTTCAAGATTCCGCCTTTCGCAGAGTAATTCAATATCATTCAGTCGGCCTTCAACATTGCTTACTGTGAATATACGGCGCGATGGTCTGAATGACCAATTGTCTTCTACTATCTTTGTAAGCAATGGAAGTGGATCTGCTGAGTCAAGTGCGGCCTGTGAGGTATTTACCAATTCTGATAATTGCTCATCATTTGAGATATCAAAATTTTCCTGTAACTGTTTATAAGTAGCTAGCGCAAGTTCATGTTGCCTCAAGGTTTCGGAGACGATAAATTTTTTGCGTAAAGCAATTTCAAGGATATCTTCTGTCAGGAAGAAATATTCTTCTCCCCTGGGATTGAGTGCTGTCAAGGTGGCTAATTTCAGCGCTTCCAGTGCGGCGTATAAATCATTCTGCGCCATAAGATTATCAGCATTCAAAGTCTGCAAAAGTGCATAGTCAAAAACAGTTATGGCATTTCGACGCAAGCGATTGCGAATTTCTCTGGTAGCTTTGTCATAATCGCCGGCCTGAATTAAGGTATTAATTTCCGTAAAGGCTTCTTTAATAGTTTCTGACAGAGCCAGTTGAATTGGTTCCATGGCGGCTGGATCAAATGCCGGGGCACCATCTTCATCACCTTGAGACTGGTTTCCTCTGCCACGGCCACCACGTTGGCCGGGACCGCCTGCTGGTGAGGGCGCATTGGGGTTCATTCTGAGAGCGAAAATGAATTCCTGATTATGATAATCCACAGGGCTACCATCGACTGTTGCCGGCTTGTAGGTCCATGCATTCACTGTGCTGCGAATCTGGGTGCGGACAAACTGATTTGCCATCAGTAGCTCATCCAGTTGTATAGCATCAACTGAACCATCCGCCTTAACTGTATAGCGGGCTTTTACTATGGATTCACTACCAAAAGCAGGAGCAAATTGTCCGGCCATGGAGATTGGTTCAGGAGGAGTCAATTCCTGAGCAAAACTGAGTGTATTAATAAACAGCAATAAAGTGATTGCCTTGATTAGAACCAGGATTGGATGTCTCATGATGTGCCCCCCACAGATGCCGGATATCGGATTGAAAGGAATAGGTTTTATTATTATTTGTTCCGTAAAGTCTAAAGCGGAATTAGAGTGGTGTCCAGAATGGTCACTGGTCCTTATAACTGAAGCTATTCAAGCTATATCCGGGAACTGAGGAAGGCTTGCCTCTGGATTTTGGCACTGTATTTACAGCCAGATAGATAGGCAGGTAAGTAGTCATGTAGGTAGCCAGGTAGAGAGAAAAAAAAGCAAAAAAAAACGGCGGGCATAATGCCCGCCGTTTCTTTAGCTTTTTTACCTGTAAAGGTTAGAAGCTGGACTTCACGCCCAGGAATAAGCGACGTCCCTGGATGTCATAATAACCTCCATTGAAACCGCCAACGCCGTTCAGGCTAAAGCCATTCGGATTGCGACATCCTGGCGCGCCGTTACACACATTCAGGTCTGAACCAATCGGATAACCGCGAGAGCTGCCGGATTCCGGTGGCTCTTCGTCGAACAGATTGGTAATACCACCACGTACTGTAAAGGTCTCATTAACACTGTAGTTAAAGGACAAGTCAAACAGGTTGTAGCTGTCTGTCGGGATTTCAGTAGATGGGGTATAGCTCAGGATTTGGCCTGGAGCACCAGCTGAAACGCGGGCATTATTTTCAATAAGTGCCTGCTGAGACTGGTAGCCAGCTGACCAGACTTCTGGCAGATGACGCCAGCGCAGTGCTACGCTCCAGTTGTCATACGAATAGCTGATGTTACCAAACAGACGATAGTCGTAGGCGCCACCATTGGTTCCTGACAGGTTGGGTCCAAGTGAGCCTTTCCAGTCAACAGGTGGGTTAAAGCTGGCAGCTGACTCACGAGTTTTATACTCGTTCAGGATAGTTGCATTCATGCTCAGACCCAGGCTACCGGGTAAGCCGAACAACTCTTCCATGTCACCGAACCAGTTCACACCAACGTCCATACCGGATGTTTCGATAGTGGCCTGGTTGCCATAGGACAACAAGGTGCTGAGTGCATTACCGTTACGCTGGTCACGTGGTACCAGTTGGCACGCCTGTGATGCGGCCTGTACAGCAGCTTCAGCAGGAGAGCTTACGATAGTGCCATAACAACCAAAGGCAGACTGGTCGATGGAGGTCAGCATGATGGCATCGTCGATTTCTACACTGTAGTAATCAAAAGAAGCCGTCAGACCGCGAGTCCATGCGTTATCCTGCCAGGGTGAGCTAATAACACCACCCAAAGTCCAGGTATCAGCTGTTTCAGAAGTCAGCGTTGGGTTACCAGTTTGCAGAACCCAGGCAAAACCACCGCCACCACCTTGCTGAGTGACGTCCCTACCATTAAAGTAGTACTGCTGTTCAGCGAAGCTGCCAGGACCGCCCATCAGCGCCTGACAGATCAGGAAGGTGCTGTTTGCACCCGCCTGGGTCTGACCAGCGGCAATTACGGGAGGTGCTTCATTATTAGCAATCACAGGGTCTCCTGCGAAAGTGTTACCACCGGCACCGTATGGGGCATTGGCGCGCGGAGAACAGGGATCACCGAAGTTACCGCCACCGGTGAAGACTTCCTGTACATTCAGGAAGAGCTCGCCGAGGTTGGGAGCACGAGTGGCGCGGTTGAAACCACCACGAACACGCATCCAGTCGTTTACCTGCCAGTTAGCCAGAGCTTTCCAGGTAGATTCCGAATCAACTTCATTGTAGTCGGAGTAGCGATAACCCAGTTCCAGTTCCAGCAGGTCGATGCCGGGCATACCGGAAAGGACTGGTACCAGTGTTTCTACATAGTAGTCCTGTACCGCTGTGCTGGCATCCAGATAACCTGTTGGATAAACACCGATTACCTGGTCAGTGAAAGAATCTGAAGACTGGAGGATGTCAGGATTAAACTGTGCTTCATTGTCACGATCCTGGAAACCAGCCGCGAAGCGAACTTCACCGGCAGGCAGATCAAACAAGGAACCCTGTACGTTAAGCTCTATGATGTCCTGCTGGTTTGACGCGCGAGTTTGCAGAGTTGCATTGACGGCGTTGTAGCAGTCTTCTGACAAGGCCTGGTCGCCACTAAAGAAGGTGTCATAGAAACCGGAAGTACATTCATAGTCACCGACACCAAAGGCTGGCCTGTTGGTCGCATAGACCTGGGCATCAGCGGCAGAAGTGCCGACAGCAAAGAACTGGTTACCAGTTCCTTTAGCGCCACGGCCATAATCCGGCGCGTTAGTAACCGCACGGTATCTGGCCAGTGACATGTTACCGGCAGCATTATTGTAGGTAGCTGACTCACCATGTGAGTAGTACACCTCTGCAGTCCAGTCACGTACAGGCAGTTCAATGTCCAGACCTACTTCAATTTGCCACACTTCATTGGTATTGAAAGTACTACGCGGTGGCAGGCTGAAATTAGGGTTCCAGTTAGGCTGCCATAAACCAGCAGGATCAGGTCTGGTGTTCAACATGAACGCCAGTTCAGAAGGTACTGGGTGTTGCGCACCTGCGGTTCCCGTCGGAATGAAGTTCGGGTTCGGGTAGGCAGACATATTAGCAGCTACTGCATTAAGTACCGCAGGATCCGAGTAGTCCAGGGTAGGATCAATCGGGCTGTCAGTGGTTGGGTTATAAGGAATAACTGTTTCCCAACCCGTAATAGCATTGGTACCGAACAGGATGGTTTCAGTTCTGCTTTCTGCGAAAGTAGTACGGGCAAAGGCCGTGATGCTGTCAGTGAGATCAAAGGTACCATTGGCAAAGAATGACCAACGATCCTGTGGTGCACTGGTAAAGGCCTGGGTGTTGTTCCACTTCAGTACATCATTTAGCGTTGTACCGGAAATGTCCTGGTTGTTCTGAACTGTTCGCAAACGATAGGACAAGCCGCTGGTATCAATTTTAGCTCTTGATTCACCAACTGCGTTACCGGATACAAACACGGTGCCATCGGAGTTGAAGTTCAGGTTTGGAATGTTCGGCGAAAAAGCCTGGTACCATGCCAGCGGACTCTGACCACCATAAAGGGCGTTCAGTGCAGTTTTACTGGGCTGGTTGGGAGTAATAAAACCAGCCGAGTTAACACCCTGCAGGAAGAAGAAAGAACCGGCAGTCTCTTTTGAAGTAAAGCGATCCCTGTAGATATCACGGTTGATATCGTAGGCTGCTTCCCTGGTGTACTGTTCAACACCCAGAGTTACGTTGCCACGACCATCACCGAAGTTACCGCCCAAAAGAGCAGAAACACGATACTCGTCGCCGTCATTGGCATCCTGTACACCATACTGAACGTCAAATTCGAAACCTTCGAAGTTGTTACGTAAAATGAAGTTGGTAACACCACCGATGGCATCAGCACCGTATACAGCAGATGCGCCACCAGTAATAGTTTCAACACGCTCAACCAGTGCAGAAGGAATACCGTTAATGTCGGTAACCATCAGGGCATTGATTGGTGTAGGGCGGTGACCATTAACCAATACCAGGCTACGGTTAGCGCCAAAACCACGCAATGAAATAGACGCAATACCTACAGAGTTAACTGGAGTGATCTGAACGTCACCATCAGTAGTCGTAGGCGAATTCGCAGGGTTGTATTCAGGCAACTGGTTCAGGTAAGACTCGATGTTCAGACCCGTTTGGGTTTCGAAGTCATCAGCGTCTACAGTTGTAATTGGACTATTGGATTCGAAGTCCCGACGCACGATACGTGAACCGGTAACCGTGATCTCTTCGACTTCATCATCCTGTGCCAGGGTTAGATCCGCATAAGAAAGGCCCATAGTGGTAAGCAGCGTTGAAGCTACCACACCAAATCTGAGTTTATTTATGCGGGGTTTTTTGAATGCTCGATTCATAGATACTCCCCATTAATTTTTAATGTTTATATATATAAAGGTACAGCTCAGCTACATTGCCTGAATACCACTCTTTGTTTATCCGTGTAGAACACCTGTAACCAGGTAAGGATCATCCTCCTGGCCAAAGTTTTTATAATTTAATTGCTAATAAAATCTAACGGATTAACAAAGAGTTACATATCAAGCGATACAGCTGGCACCCGCGGCTATTATAAGGAAAAAAGTCCAGTAACAAAACATTAAATTTCGCATATCGAATTTATTTCCTGGTCTGAACAACACTTAACTGGCACGCTAAAGTATTGATATTATGTGTTTTTATGATAAGAGTGATTTTTTTGCACCGTTTTCTAGTAGAATGCAGGACAATTCGAGGTGTTTTTTCTTCCATTTTTCTTACTTTTTTCAGACTGGGTGTTATTCAATGAAGCAATTTTCCATTAAAAAGCTGTTTTTCAGGACTTTTCTCTTGATTTCCTGGGGTTTTTCCCTTGGTTCTCCCGTAATGTCACAAACGCCTTCACTTGGCGATTGCCGGCAAATTGAGGATACTCTTGCCCGGTTTGACTGTTATGAGCAGTTGGAAGAAGGTGGTGAAGTAATTGAGCCTTCAAATCAGGGTACAACCAGAGCAAATACAGTAAGAACAGAAAGAACAGAAAGAACAGAAAGAACAGAAAGACCGGCTGCCTCCCAGGGCTTGCCCGTCATCAGGCGTCCAAACTCTGCTGTAATCAGAACTGATAACCAGGAAGAAGCTGAGCAGGAACAAAGAGAAACTACTGCTGTAATAGAGCGTGGCCCGGAAAGCAGGCCCTTCTATCGAAGGATCTGGCCATTTGGAGGAGATGATGAAGGCAGTGACAGAGAAGAAGATGTGGCTGCAGAAGCAGAGCAGGAGGTTTCATCATCTGATATTGACTCCTTTGGCCTGCCGAATACCCGTGTTCAGGAAGGTGAAGATGGGAAGCTTGAGTTACATGACACGGTAGCTGCGATAGAGTACCTAAGACCAAACATGCTTCAAATTACCTTAACCAGTGGTCAGGTATGGCGGCAAATGGAAGGTAAACGGTACATGTTAAAAGAAGGTGATGAAGTTCGAATCTATACTACTATTTGGGGTAATAATTTCAGGCTTTCTACCGAGCGCTTAAAAAGCTATATACAAGTCGCCAGAATTGATTAAGTGCTGGTACTGAAAAACCTTTGAATTCGGTTTTCAGTGATACTGTTTTACCTTTTTGTTGAAGCATCGGCATAACAATTTAGTTCACTAATAAATTTTGCCTGTAGGTTCTGGCAAATCCTGAATATATATCACCAGTGAATTTCTGAATTATTCGCACGCAATAAAAGTTTTTTATTAAGCAACAATACTGCTTTTAAGCCCTTATCTTCCAATTGCCGGCCTAGTTCTAATTGTGTAGAATGGCCGGCTCCTTTGCGACAACGTCAAGGTAGTATTTCTTCCTTTTTACCCCCCTAAGTTTTTGATTTGAGAAGAATTATGAGAACGGGTCTGTATCATCCAGATGAGTTCAGAGATAACTGTGGCTTCGGGCTAGTGGCCCATATTGAAGGTAAGCCCAGTCATGATCTGCTGGAAAGCGCCATCAATTCATTAACCTGTATGACCCATCGTGGTGGTATTGCCGCTGATGGTGTCACAGGTGATGGATGCGGTTTGCTTATGCAATTGCCAGACACTTTTCTGCGTGTAATAGCCAGGGAATTGTTTGAGGCTGAATTGTCTGAAAGTTACGGCGTCGGCATGGTCTTCCTGAGCCAGGATCCCGTTAAAGCAACTCACTCAAAACAAATTCTGGATGAAGAAATTGCCGCTCAGGGGCTTGACGTTCTTGGTTGGCGCATGGTGCCTTGTGATGATTCGGTTTGTGGGCGCATGGCTCTCGAAAACATGCCAACCATTGAACAGATTTTTGTTAACGCCCCAAGTCTTAGCAAGCAAGAGTTGACAGTCAAACTGTTCGTCGCCCGACGAAAAACAGAAAACAGGCTGACCGAAGACCCGGATTTTTATATCTGCAGTTTGTCCAACTCGGTTATTTCCTATAAAGGGTTGATGATGCCTGTGGACCTGCCCAATTTTTATCAGGATCTCAAGGACCCTCGCATTGAAGTGGCGATGTGTACCTTCCATCAGCGCTTTTCCACCAATACCTTGCCGAAATGGCCGTTGGCACAGCCGTTCAGGATGCTGGCACATAACGGTGAGATTAATACGATTCGCGGCAACCGAAACTGGGCAGTCGCACGTATCAACAAATTTCGCTCAGAAGCTATTCCAAATATTGAAGAAATTGCACCTGTTGTGAATTTCACAGGTTCTGACTCTTCGTCCATGGACAACATGCTGGAATTACTGACTACCAGCGGCATGGATTTATATCAGGCTATCCGTCTGATCATGCCGCCAACCTGGCAGAACATGGAAAACATGGATGCTGATCTGCGCAGTTTTTACATTTACAACTCCATGCATATGGAGGCCTGGGATGGCCCCGCAGGCGTAGTGCTGACTGATGGGCGCTATGCAGCCTGCGTACTGGATAGCAACGGTTTGCGTCCATCCCGTTGGGTTGTCACTAAAAATGGCTATATCACCGCGGCTTCTGAAATTGGTGTAAACGATTACAAACCTGAAGACGTCGTTGCCAAGGGCCGTGTGGGTCCTGGCCAGATTCTTGTGGTAGATACCCAGGAAGGCAAGATCCTGCATTCAGATGATGTTTCAGATTACCTTAAAGTCAGACAACCTTATGCCAAGTGGGTAAGGGAGAATACAAGCTACCTCGAAGCCCGCTTATCTGAAGATACTTCAGAACTTGAGCCTATGTCAGAAGAGGACTGCGAACGTTATATGAAAATGTTCCAGGTTACTTTCGAGGAAACTGATCAGGTGTTCAGGCCTCTTGCCGAAAAGGGCGCAGAAGGGACAGGTTCAATGGGGGATGACACGCCAATAGCCGTTCTCTCTCAGCATGTTCGACCTCTCTATGATTATTTCAGGCAGCAATTTGCCCAGGTAACCAACCCGCCGATTGATTCGCTGCGGGAAACCATCGTCATGTCCCTTGAAACCAGGCTTGGAAAAGAGCATAACGTGTTTAAGGAAACTGGGGAGCATGCTGTCAGAATTATTTTGCATTCACCTTTGTTATCCCCGCGTAAATTTTTCACTCTGAAAAACCCGGAACGCGCAGGTTTCGAAGGCGCTGAAATCAGTCTTGCCTACGATCCTGCTACTGGATTGAAGCAGGCTATCCAGAATGTTGTGGAAATAACTGAGCAGCACGTCAGAGATGGCAAAGTGTTGCTGTTTTTGTCTGAGCGCTTGCCTGAAAAAGGTCAGTTGGTAATCAGCGCCTTGCTGGCTACTGCAGCAGTTCACCACAATCTCAACCAGAAAGGCCTGCGCTGTGATACCAACATCATAGTTGAAACAGGAAGTGCCCGGGATTCGCACCAGGTAGCTTGCCTGATTGGCTATGGCGCAACAGCTGTATATCCGTATCTTAGTTACGATGTTATTGATCGTATGATCAATAAAAACATACTTCAAATGGGCTCGCTTGAAGCCCATAAGAATTATCGCAAGGCTATTAATAAAGGCTTGTTAAAAATTCTTTCCAAAATGGGCATCAGTACCATCTCCTCCTATCGCGGCGCCCAGCTCTTTGAAATTGTGGGCCTTGCTGGAGAAGTTATGGAGCTTTGTTTCCCGGATTTTGAAAGCAGGATTGGCGGGGCGACATTTGAACATCTGCAACATGACAGTGAAGCATTAGCCAAAGATGTGTGGTTGGCTCGCAAAACTATTCAACAAGGCGGTTTGCTGAAATTCATCCATGGTGGTGAATTCCACATGATCAATCCGGATGTAGTCCGCACAGTTCAGGATGCCGTTCAAAGCGGGGATTTTGAAAAGTACCGTACTTTTGCGCAACTGGTTGATAACCGTCCTCTTTCCACTATCAGGGATATGTTCACGCTTCGGGATGATGTCGAAGCTATTCCCCTGGACATGGTTGAGCCGATTGAAAGAATCCTGAAACGCTTTGATTCTGCTGGCATGTCACTAGGCGCATTATCACCCGAGGCACATGAAGCCCTGGCCCAGGGAATGAACAGGCTGGGTGGCCGTTCCAACTCTGGTGAAGGTGGTGAAGATCCTGTCCGTTTTGGAACAGATAAAATCAGCAAAATTAAACAGATTGCTTCAGGTCGCTTTGGCGTCACACCGCACTACCTGGTTAATGCCGAAGTATTGCAAATCAAAATTGCGCAAGGCGCTAAACCCGGTGAGGGTGGCCAGTTGCCTGGCAGCAAGGTGAATGCCCTGATTGCGCGTCTGCGTTTTTCTGTACCCGGTGTAACCCTGATTTCACCGCCACCGCATCATGACATTTATTCCATTGAAGACCTCGCGCAATTAATTTTTGATCTGAAACAGGTCAACCCTGAAGCTTTGGTGAGTGTAAAACTGGTTTCTGGTCCAGGTGTTGGTACTATCGCCGCGGGCGTTGCCAAGGCCTACGCTGACCTGATTACCATTTCTGGCCACGATGGCGGCACTGGCGCCAGTCCCCTGACATCTATCCGTTATGCGGGTACGCCGTGGGAATTAGGCTTGAGCGAAGTGCAGCAGGCTCTGCGTTCCAACGACTTGCGCGGAAGAATTCGCTTACAGGCTGATGGCGGTTTGAAAACCGGTCTTGATGTTATCAAAGCAGCAATCCTGGGTGCCGAGAGTTTTGGCTTTGGTTCCATGCCCATGATTGCCATGGGGTGCAAATACTTGCGAATCTGTCACTTGAATAACTGTGCAACCGGGGTTGCCACCCAGGATAAGCGACTGCGTGACAAATATTTCATTGGTCAGGCGGAAATGGTCATGAATTATTTCCGTTTTGTTGCCCAGGACACTCGGCAGTGGCTGGCAAAATTGGGAATCGCCAATCTGACTGACATTATTGGCAGAAATGATCTGCTTGTTAGTTTGCCTCCGCAGACAGAAAAACAGGCAAACCTGGATTTCTCAAGACTGTTCCATAACGACCTGATTCCTGAAGAAATGGACAAATTTTGCATAACTGAAAGAAACATACCGAAGGATCAGGGCGAACTGGCAGAACAAATGGTGCAAGATATTCTGCCGGCAATCGAAAACACCAGTGGCGGTATTTTTAACTACAAGGTTCAGAATTTTAACCGCTCCATAGGCGCTCGTTTATCCGGTGAAATTGCCAAACGCTATGGCAACCAGGGTATGGCCGATACCCCGGTAAATTTACGTTTAACCGGATCGTGCGGCCAAAGTTTTGGAGTCTGGAATGCTGGTGGATTAAATATGCATCTCACTGGAGATTCCAATGATTATGTGGGTAAGGGTATGGCTGGCGGCAAGCTGGTTATTGTTCCTCCAGCAGCTAGCAGCTTCAAAACGCAGGACACTGCCATTATTGGTAATACCTGTCTGTATGGCGCGACTGGCGGCAAACTGTTTGCGTCGGGTACAGCCGGTGAAAGGTTTGGCGTACGCAATTCTGGTGCTCACGCAGTAGTGGAAGGAGCTGGCGATCACTGTTGTGAATATATGACTGGGGGGCTGATCACTGTGCTTGGTCACACCGGGCATAATTTTGGTGCTGGTATGACAGGTGGGTTTGCCTACGTGCTGGATATGGACAAGGTTTTTGTCGATAAATATAACCATGAGCTGGTGGAAGTACACAGGATTCGAATGGAAGGCATGGAAGAATACCGCAATCATCTGCGCTCTGTGATTGAAGAGTTCGTCCTGGAAACCAATAGTGAATGGGGTAAACATATCCTGGAAAACTACATGGATTTCATACGCAAGTTTTGGCTGGTCAAACCCAAAGCGGCTGATCTGAAAATGCTGCTAAATGATGTCACTGTGGCGGGTAACTGATGTCTGACATTATCGCCAGGTCCAAAGATACTTTTCGGTTTGTTACCGAGGATCGCGAGGACCCGAAAAAGATACCTCTGGAAATCCGCAAAACCGAGTTTGTGGAAATTTATCATCCCTTCGAAAAGGAAGATGCCGAGATTCAGTCTGAGCGTTGCCTTGAATGTGGTAATCCCTATTGTGAATGGAAATGTCCGGTTCACAACTATATACCCAACTGGTTAAAGCTGGCCCAGGAAGGCAATATCCTGGAGGCGGCGGAATTATGCCACCAGACCAACACGCTGCCAGAAGTCTGTGGTCGTATTTGTCCGCAGGACAGACTTTGCGAAGGTGCCTGCACCCTGAATGAAGGCTTTGGCGCCGTTACCATCGGCAATGTTGAAAAATATATTGTCGACAAAGCTTTTGAAATGGGCTGGCGTCCGGATATGTCGGGCGTAGTACCCACAGATAAAAGGGTAGCCGTGATCGGCGCTGGCCCTGCAGGGCTTGGCGCGGCAGATATCCTGGTGCGAGCAGGGGTTAAACCCGTAGTTTTTGACAAGTATCCACAAATCGGTGGCCTGCTGACTTTTGGCATCCCCATGTTCAAGCTGGAAAAAAGTGTGATGCATCTGCGCCGTGAGATTTTTGAAGACATGGGTATAGAGTTTCGCCTCAACACTGAAGTGGGCAAGGATGTCAGTTTCCAGGAACTGCTGGATGAATTTGATGCGGTGTTTCTGGGCATGGGAACCTATACCTATATGAAAGGCGGTTTCCCGGGTGAAGACCTGGCCGGAGTCTATGAATCCTTGCCGTACCTGATTGGTAACACCAACCATCAAATGAAGTACCAGGAAGGTCTTGCTGAATATGTCAGCATGAAAGATAAAAAGGTTATCGTGCTTGGGGGTGGAGACACTGCCATGGATTGCGTACGTACCGCTATTCGTCAGGGTGCTGAGTCAGTAACGTGTGTGTACCGCCGCGACAAGAAGAACATGCCTGGTTCAAGGGGCGAAGTGCGTAATGCCAAGCAGGAAGGTGTGAAGTTTGTATTTAATCACCAGCCTGTAGAAATTATCGGCGAAAAAGGTAAGGCTGCAGGAGTGAAATTTGTCAAAACCCAGATGGGCAAGCCTGATGCAAACGGTCGCCGCCAGGCTGAAGAGATTCCCAACAGCAAAGTGGTCATGGAAGCGGATGCCGTATTGATCGCTTTCGGATTCCAGCCCAGTCCGGCAGACTGGTTTGGTGATTTTGGTATTGATCTTGATAACCGGGGCAGAGTGTTGGCGCCGGAACATAGTGCCTATCCTTTTCAGACCTCCAACCCGAAAATATTTTCAGGGGGTGATATGGTCAGAGGTGCAGATCTGGTAGTCACAGCCATACATGAAGGCCGTCAGGCCGCTAATGCCATATTGGACTACCTGGAAGTCTGATCCGGTGTTTAATTAAACTTTCCTCTCTATGACTGAATTAAAAAACGATCGATTTCTACGCGCTCTGCTCAGGCAGGATGTTGACGTTACTCCTGTCTGGATGATGCGTCAGGCGGGTCGCTACCTGCCAGAATACAGAGAAGTAAGGGCACAGGCCGGGAATTTCATGAACCTGTGCCAGAATCCGGAGCTTGCCTGCGAAGTCACGCTACAACCCTTGCGCCGCTATGCGCTTGATGCCGCCATCCTGTTTTCCGATATCCTGACTATCCCCGATGCCATGGGTCTGGGTTTGTATTTTGAAACTGGTGAAGGGCCTAAATTCAAAAAACCGGTCCGTAACGAATCAGATGTATTGGCACTTAAGACAACCAATACAGAACAGGATCTCCCGTACGTACTTGATGCCGTGAAGCTGATCCGCAAGGAATTAAATGGCAGTGTGCCATTGATCGGCTTTTCCGGTAGTCCCTGGACAGTGGCCACCTACATGGTGGAAGGCGGATCCAGTAAGGAATTTGCGCACATCAAATCCATGATGATGAACACGCCCGAAGTGATGCATCAGCTTCTTGATACCTTGGCTGATTCTGTTATTGATTATCTGAATGCCCAGATCAAGGCCGGCGTTCAGGCAGTTCAAATTTTTGACACCTGGGGCGGGGCCCTTAGTGCTCATGCCTACGAAACATTTTCTCTGAATTACATGAAGAAAATTGTGAAGGGGCTGATTCGCGAGCATGAAGGCAAACGTGTACCAGTTATTCTGTTCACCAAGAATGGGGGTCACTGGCTGGAGAAAATAATCAGCAGTGATTGTGACTGTGTTGGTCTCGACTGGACCATTCCTATTAATGAGGCTCGCGACAGGGTTGGGAATAAAGTCTCTCTCCAGGGGAACATGGATCCTGCGGTTTTATATGGTAGTCCTGACGCGATCAGAAAAGAGGTTGGACTAATTCTTGAACAGTTTGGAGCAGGTAATGGCCATGTTTTCAACCTGGGCCATGGTATCCACCAACATGTAAACCCGGATCATGTCACGGCATTTGTTGATTCGGTACATGAACTTTCTGCGCAATATCACGATTAGTGTCTCGCAACAGCTATGGCTGAAGCCGAAAATCTCAGAAATTACGCCTTTATATCAATAGGTTCCAATCTTCCCTTTGGTCTGCAAAGTCCCCTGGACATCATAGCCTTTGCAATTGAGAGCCTGGAACGGCTCACACCCAAACCCAATCTTGCCTCTTCAGCTTACCTTACCGGTCCCATCGACAGCCCGGCAGGAACTCCCGATTTTTACAATTCAATGGTGGCTTTAATCCCTGTCGAAGATGAAACGCCACTGACTTTTCTTCACAAACTCCAGGGCATCGAAAACGCAGTTGGCAGACATCGCAGTGGCGTCATTAACGAAGCCCGCACCCTGGATCTTGATTTGATTAGCTTCAAAAATGAAATCCTCAACACTGAAGAGCTCATCCTCCCGCACCCTGGAGCCCATAAAAGACGTTTTGTTCTGGAACCCTTGTTGGAAGTTGCAGGAAGAAATTTCATTCTTCCTGGTTTTTCTATTTCCATAGAAGAGCAGTTAGCTGAAATCTCAAATCAACAATCAATCAGAAAAATTTAATTACTTTTTTAAAATAGCTGGCGAGTGCAGCAGCACTACTAAGTATAAGAAAATGAAAATAGCTAAAAAAACCCCGGCGTTTGCCGGGGTTAAGAGATACTTCCAAGTGAGACCAAAATCATAGGGGAAATGATTTAGACTAAATTTTACCTTTCCCCACTGACTGGTTTGCGACGTCAATCACAAAGTGGCTGTGTCACTGAGATATGGATCACAATACTATAAGCAAAGCCCTAGAAATCCAGCTCGCGGGTCAGGTCGAAGCCACCTTTGTCATTCAGTTCGAAATCACCATCCATAACCGCATAGAGCCATGCGGCTGACTTCTTCATTCCACCCAGAGGATAAAGGTGACAAAGGGTGATGCCGCAATCCGGATCGTTGGCCTGATAGTTGGCAAGGTCGCGAGTAAGTTTGTCGGGCATGCGCGTAGTCATCAGTTTGGCGATGTTGGCAGCCTGTCTTGTTAATACCCGCATCGAGGGTCCAATACCACAATGTTTGGCATGTGCCATGAGGGTTTTGATTGTCGCTAGCCCGGGTACACCGATATGGATTGGCAACTCGTTGCCTTCAGCGCGGATTGCCTTGTCCCACTCTATGATTGGCTCGGCCTCAAAACAGAACTGGGTAGTAATATACATCTCAATGCCATGCTCTTTAGCGTAAGCGTTTTTTTCCAACAGGGCACTGGTCACATCGGCGGGTGGAATATCCGGTGAACCTTCGGGATGACCTGCAACGCCTAATTTCTTGATTCCATATTTTTGAAACAGATCAGTGCGCAGGACTTCCATGGAGCTGGAAAATTCACCCACCGGGTTATCAACGCCCCCACCAATAAGCAGCGCCTCGTCAACCTGGGCTTCAGCCTGCAGGATCTTGAGGTTTTCTTCGAAAAAGTCTTTTGAAGGGATAGAGCGTGCGGCAAAGTGAGGGACCGGATTCATTTCTTCGGCAAACAATCTTTTTACACAGGCTACTGTATCCTTGATGTCCGAACCCGGGAGAAAGGTGACAAAGACAGTAGTGCCAGGGCGCAGAAGGTCCCTGAAATCTTCAATTTTCTGGGCGCCGCCAGGAGTCACCTCTACAGAGGTGTTTTCCAGGAATTTCAGTATATTAGCTTTATCGTCAGACACAGTTGGTTTACCTGTTTTGTAGTTGGAATTGTCAAAAGGCGGCTATTTTATAGACTATTGACCCAGCAATAAAGGCGAATAAAGCAGTTCTCGGGATTAAGTTGGGGTTGGTCTAAAGCCGGGTAAATTCAACAATTGCCTTGCATAGCTTGCCAAGGTCTTCATCCTCAATCACATAGGGCGGCATGATGTAGACCAGCTTGCCAAAGGGTCTGATCCATACGCCTCGATCAACAAAAAAGGCCTGGGCTTGAGCCATGTCGACAGGTTCTTGCATTTCCACCACGCCTATAGCGCCCAATACTCTGACATCAGCTACAGAGTCTATCGTTCTGGATTCTTCCAGGGATTCCTGCAGTTGCACTTCGATAGAAGCCACCTCTGCTTGCCAGGAAGCTTCTTCCAGCAAATTGATGCTGGCCAACGCGCAGGCACATGCCATAGGGTTGCCCATGAATGTGGGCCCATGCATGAATACCCCCTGATTTCGGGATATTACGCTCGCCACTTTATCTGTGCAAATGGTGGCAGCCAGCGTCATATAGCCCCCGGTCAGGGCTTTGCCAAGGCAAAGGATGTCAGGGCTGATTCCGGCATGTTCACAGGCAAAGAGTTTGCCGCTACGGCCAAAACCGGTAGCAATTTCATCAGCGATCAACAGGATGTCGAACTCATCGCAAAGGTGGCGCACTGCCTGCAAATATTGCGCCGAATAAAAGTACATTCTGCCGGCACCCTGAACAATGGGTTCCAGAATAAAAGCGGCGATTTCATCATGGTGTGTTTCCAGCAGTAACCTGACATTGGTAAGATCGCTTTCGGTACAGGGCTCGCCAAATCGACACTGCGGGGCGTCAGCAAAAATATTTTCCATCAATACCCCTGCAAACATATCGTGCATCCCCGTCATCGGATCACACACTGACATGGCGGCAAAGGTATCACCATGATAGCCATTGCGAATGGTTATAAGTTTATTTTTGCCGGCTTTTCCGGAATTGATCCAGTATTGCAGAGCCATTTTTATGGCGACTTCAACAGCAACAGATCCGCTGTCGGAGAAAAACACTTTTTGCAGCGGTTCTGGCGTTAGCTCGACCAGTTTCCTGGCAAGTTCAACAGCGGGTTCATGGGTGAGGCCGCCAAACATGACATGCGCCATATTGCCCAGTTGCTCGATGATGGCTGCATTTAATCGGGGATGGTTGTAACCATGGATAGCACTCCACCACGAGGCCATGCCATCGATAAGCTCGATGCCATCATCAAGGATAAGCCTGACGCCCTCGGCCCGGGCTACCGGGTAAACCGGCAGCGGGCTGTCCATGGAGGTATAGGGGTGCCAGAGATGTTCCCGGTCAAAATCCAGATCAATCATGGGCCGTTATTCTATTGAATAAGCTTGTGATGTCCTAATAAGACAAGCTGTTTATAGAACAGTGCGAGCAAGTGCCCAGACATGTACTTCACTAACTCCGGCTTTGCGTAATACCCTGGCCAGTTCCATTGTGGTGACTCCGGTTGTTACCACGTCATCCACGATTGCTATCGTCGTCCCAGGCTCAAAAGCCAGGTCACACTCCAGATGAAAGGCACCGCGCATATTCAGTTTTCTTGCGTTCGCAGAAAGCCCTGTTTGCTGCTCAGTTTTCCTGGTCCGCCGAACCGAATTTGTAAGCAGGGGGAGTGCAAATTTCTTTGCTAATGGTCTGGCTATTTCCAGAGCCTGGTTGAAGCCTCTCTGCCTGATACGGCTTCCATGCAAGGGCACAGGAAGGATCAAGGATGGCCATTGGCAGTTTCGGTATTCCCGCTGTAAGTGGTATTGGAGACGTGTAGTCAAAACTCTTCCGGCAACCAGTTTGCCCTGGTATTTAAAGCCCGAGATCAGAACGGGTAGTGGGAGTTGGTAGCTAAATGGAGCAATCAATCGGGTCCAGGGCGGCGGTGTCACCATACAGGTTCCACACAGCCTGCCTTGATACCCTGCCGGTAGTGGCAAGCCGCATTGGAAGCAGGGATTGTGCAGTGGGGGTAGAGTGAAATCACACTCCAGGCAAAGGTCCAGAGGCCGATTGGAGGATCTTTTGCAGACTATGCAAGTGCCTGGCAATATCCAATATTGTGCATTTATTAACCATTTGTAAACATTTCTGGTAACTCTGGTTGACATGATAAACTGCGCACTTGCTCTGGTCCCCTTCAGTCTAGAAGGGTTTGCCAAAGCTGCCACATTATTGTGTTTCCAGACAAACCAGAGAAAGCTATGACAACAGCACCTTCAACATCTGCTACAAAAACACGCCATGACTGGACTTTTGATGAAGTAAAAGCCCTTTATGCTTTGCCCTTCAATGACTTGCTTTACCGTGCCCAGACTGTACACAGGGAGCATTTTGATCCCAATGCCGTCCAGGTAAGTACGCTGTTATCGATCAAAACAGGAGCTTGCCCGGAAGATTGTAAATACTGCTCCCAGAGTGGCCACTACAATACGGAACTGGAAAAAGAAAAATTGATGGCCGTTGAGAAGGTGCTGGCGGAAGCGAAGCAGGCCAAGGAGAACGGAGCGTCCCGGTTTTGTATGGGCGCTGCATGGAAGCATCCATCGACCAAGGATTTCCCCCATGTCCTGGATATGGTTCAGGGTGTCAGGGCGCTGGGCATGGAAACCTGCATGACCCTTGGCGCACTTAGCATGGAACAAAGCCAGGCCCTGGCTGAAGCCGGTCTGGATTATTACAACCACAATATTGATACCTCCCGGGATTACTACAAGACCATTATTTCCACCCGTTCTTTTGAAGACCGCCTCGACACACTGGCTCATGTGCGCGACGCAGGTATCAAAGTGTGTTGTGGTGGCATAGTGGGCATGGGTGAAAATGGTCGGGACCGCATAGAATTTCTTAAAGAGCTGGCCAACCTCCCGCATCATCCGGAAAGTGTACCCATCAATAATCTGGTCAAGATCAAAGGCACGCCACTTGAAAATGTTGATGACCTGGATGAATTTGAATTTATTCGCATGATTGCCGTTGCACGCATCCTGATGCCTGCATCCCATGTCCGTTTGTCAGCAGGCCGTGAAGAAATGAATGACCAGATGCAGGCGCTGTGTTTTTTCGCCGGTGCCAATTCAATTTTCTATGGCGAGAAACTGCTCACCACATCCAACCCGGACGAAAATGATGACATGCAATTGTTCAGCAGGCTCGGTATTCATCCGGAAGAATTATCCCTGAATGAAGAAGCTGTAACGGAACGGGTACCGGAAAGTTCGTCGGCGTTTTATAACGCTCTGAGCCAGTAAACTTTCGTAAATAAGATCATCCAGGATAATCCGTGAAATCTTTCCGTCAGGATCTGCAGCGCCAACTGGCGGAAAGGAAACAACAGTCTCTGCTAAGAACACGCCGCACGCTGTTTTCACCCCAGGGCACTGAAATCATTCTTGATGGTAATCACGTCACCAGTTTTTGCAGTAATGACTACCTGGGTCTTGCTGGACATCCTGACGTCATCCAGGCCTTCCATGATGGTCTGGAACAATTTGGTGCTGGTAGCGGCGCCTCACATCTGGTTAGTGGTCACATGGCACCACATCATGCCCTGGAAGAAGAGCTCGCTGAGTATACCGGGCGCAGTCGGGCACTGGTATTTTCCAGCGGTTACATGGCAAACGTAGGCATCATCACCACTTTGCTGGGGAAACAGGATGCTGTGTTTGAAGATCGTCTTAACCATGCATCGCTTCTGGATGGCGGGATATTCAGCGGAGCCAGTTTTAAACGCTATCCTCATCTGGATAGCAGTGCACTTGAAGCTCTTTTGGAAAAATCGACAGGCAATAAAAAATTAATAGTCTCAGACGGCGTCTTCAGCATGGATGGCGATATGGCTGTCTTGCCAGAACTAATCAGTGCTGCGAATAAAACTGATTCACTGCTGATGATTGATGATGCCCATGGTTTTGGTGTACTGGGCAAGGAAGGCGGTGGACTGGTCGCTCACTATCAGGAGCAGGGTGTTGCTATTGATGAGGATAATCTGCAAATACTGGTGGGCACGTTTGGCAAGGCATTCGGGGGAAGTGGGGCATTCGTTGCTGGAAGCGAAGAGCTTATCGAAACGCTTATCCAGTTTTGTCGTCCCTACATCTATACCACGGCCATGTCCCCTGCTATGGCGGAAGCTCTTCGTGCCAGCCTGAAACTGGTGCGCAAGGATAATTGGCGGCGTGAATACCTGGCCCAACTGATTCAGCGTTTCAGAAATCATTGTGCAGACCTGGGCTTGCAGGTACTACCTTCGCAAACACCTGTGCAGGCTGTGGTACTGGGTGATGTTGAACTTACCCTGCAGGCAAGCAGTGCGCTGCTGGCGAAAGGTCTTTATGTCAGTGCCATTCGCCCCCCGACGGTCCCCGTTGGTACTGCCAGGCTACGAGTTACCTTCAGTGCCGTGCATACAGAAGCGCAATTCCTGCGTTTACTTGAGGGCCTGGAATCAGTTGCACGGGTATGCAGTCCGGACATGGCGTCATGAATTTGAGTGTTCAATTGCCCGAGAAGATACGGATAGCCAGTTCGTTTGGTAATGCGGCGGCTACCTATGATCGTTATGCGCACTTCCAGCGCGACATCGCAGGGAAGCTGTTTAACAGGATCTCATCTTTGCATGTGAATCAAATCCTCGATCTTGGCAGTGGTACTGGTTACTGCGCTGAACATATGGCAGCAAAATTTCCAGGAGCCAGTATTAGCAACCTTGATATTGCCGAAGGCATGCTTGGCTACGCCAAAAGGAAAGGCGATGGTACAAAGGAAAGCTGGGTCTGTGGTGATGCTGAAGCCCTCCCGTTCAGAGAAAACTGTTTCGACCTGGTTGTTTCAAATCTGGCCATGCAGTGGTGCCCGGCTCCCGGCAATATATTCAGTGAATTGTTTCGGGTAATGAAACCTGGCAGCCATGCCTATATCAGTACACTGGCTGAAAACACCTTGTCAGAATTACGAGCTGGCTGGGCAAGTGTTGATTCCGATGTGCATGTGAACAGTTTTCTTTCATTTGATGCCCTACAACAAATTTTGAATGCTTATGCCTTTTCAACAGTAAGCATACAAAATCACCCTGAACAGTATTTTTACGATTCGTTAAAGACGCTTGGTAAGGAATTAAAAGGCATCGGTGCTACTAACCTGAATGCAGGGCAAGCCGCAGGACTTACGGGAAAGAAAAAACTCGCCAGATTGAAATCCTGTTTTGAGCAAAACCGGGTGCCCGGAAAGGGTATACCGGTTACATACGATCTGGTCCTTATAGAACTTGTGAAATAAAGCCAAAGAGAACTGAATGCCAACATATTTTGTTACAGGAACAGATACGGATGCAGGTAAGACTCTGGTTTGTTGCGCTATTCTCACTGCGGCGGGGAAGAAAGGGTATAGCACAGCCGCCCTGAAGCCTGTAGCTGCCGGTGTCATTGAATCTGCACGTGGGAATCAAAACGAGGATGTTCTGGCGCTGGCCTCGGCGTGCTCCCTTTCTCTGTCATTCAAAGAAATGAATCCTGTTTTTTTTCCGGAGCCGGTTGCGCCCCACGTTGGTGCCTCAAAAGCTGGCCAAACTCTGCAAGCCCGGACACTTGCACAGCAGTGTTTACCTGTTATTGATAAACAGGCGGACCTTACCCTTGTTGAAGGTGCCGGTGGCTGGAAGGTCCCCCTGAACAACAACGAGACCATGGCAGACCTGGTCAAGGAGCTGGACATGCCTGTCATCCTGGTCGTAGGGATGCGTTTGGGCTGTCTCAACCATGCACTTTTGACAGCGCAGGCAATTCTGGCTGATGGTTTGAGTCTGCACGGCTGGATAGCCAACAGGATTGATCCTGACATGCAGGCGTACACAGAAAATCTGGAGACACTAAAAACCATGATGCCGGCACCGATGTTGGCTGAAATTCCCTGGACGGATGCGGACGATAAGATTACTGAACTTGCTGGTTTTATTGAGCTGGAACGGTTTGTTGGATAAAAGGATAAAGGGATAAAAGGATAAAGATTGTAGGTCGGAATAGCGAAGCGTTTGCCGACCTACAAACCACCTCAGGCTAGAGTAAAGACTTGACATAAAATTTTAGTAAAACATCATTTCCTCGTACCTCGTACCTCGTACCTCGTACCTCGTACCTCGTACCTTGCCCCGTGGACTTGCATTGTAGCCCCCTATATAATCGCCACCGATTTTGCTCCGGATTTACGTTCCGAAACGCTGAATGAAAAATATGACATTACCATCACAACGAGAAGTCGTCGTCTGTGCCCTGTATCATTTTGTCAGGCTGGATGATTACTCCGCACTTCGGGAACCGCTCCTGCAGATAATGCAGGACAATCACGTCAAGGGTACTTTGTTGCTTGCCAGTGAAGGTATCAACGGCACCATCGCAGGTGGCAGAGAAGGCATAGAGGCTGTTCTCGCCTGGTTAAAAAAAGACTCCCGTTTGCAAGATCTTGATCACAAGGAATCCTTCGATGATCACATCCCTTTTTACCGCGCCAAGGTCAAACTGAAGAAAGAAATAGTTACCATGGGTGTTGAAGGCATAGATCCCAGGGAGAAGGTGGGACTGCATATCAAACCAAGGGACTGGAATGCCCTGATTTCAGATCCGGAAGTATTACTTATTGATACCCGCAACAAATATGAAGTCGAAATAGGCACTTTCGAAAATGCTGTGGATCCGGCAACGGATAGTTTTCGGGAATTTCCGGAATTCGTGAAAGAGCATCTTGACCCGGGTAAGCACAAGAAAATTGCCATGTTTTGCACTGGCGGTATCCGCTGCGAAAAATCCACCGCTTACCTCAAGGAAAATGGTTTCGATGAGGTCTATCACCTGGAAGGTGGCATCCTGAAATACCTGGAAGAAGTACCGGAAAATGAATCGCTCTGGAAAGGAGAGTGCTTTGTTTTTGATAATCGGGTGGCGGTAAATCATCAGCTGGAAAAAGGGGATTATGATCAGTGCCATGCCTGCCGACTACCCATTACAGAGCAGGATAAACAGAGTGCAAAATATGAAAAGGGGGTGAGTTGCCCAAGGTGTTTTGACAGGAAATCAGCGCAGGAAAGAACAAGGTTTCGTGAGCGTGAAAAGCAAATGCAACTGGCTGCAAAGCGCGGTGAGACACACCTGGGCTCCGAGGTAAAAGAATTGATCGAGGAAAGAAAACTGGAGAAGATCAAGCATAAGGCCAGGCAGCAAAAAATTGATGGTCAGAAAGCTTCCGGGAGCTGATCTGGATCAATCCTTTTTCATGATTATTGCTTATTCCAGCGCTAATCTTTGCGACAATAGAAAAAATACTAACTCTTTCAGGAAGTAGCTTATGAAAAATAAATTCCTCCCACTTATTATTGTTCTGGTTATTGTCTTGGGCGGCTTGTACTGGGTCTTCGGCTTGCCTTTGGTCGGGGATCCCGAAATCCCGACCTCGGCAAAAGCCATCGCCAGGGGCGAATATATCTATAATGCCGGCGGCTGCGGTGCCTGCCATCAGCCCGAAGGAGCAGAAGATGGGCCGACAGGGGGATATGTAATCGAGGTGGAAGACCCTTTTCCGAATACTTTCTATACACCCAATATCACACCCGATGAAGAAACAGGCATTGGCGGTTGGACCGGCAGGGATTTCATCCTGGCGCTGAAACATGGCAGGACTCCCAACGGTGGATTCTACTGGCCTTCATTTCCCTACCGTACCTATAAGAATATGACTGACGAGGATGTTCTCGATCTGGCTGCATACGTCATGTCGCTGGAACCGGTTCGCAGCGAAGTGCCTGAACACGAACTGCCTGCCTGGCAATTTGATTTCCTCATGGCGGGTTGGAATATCCTGGCAGATTTCATGGAAGGCGAAGCTCCTGCTTTCGATGAAAGCGATCCGCAAAAGCAACGTGGCGCCTATTTGGCTCGCGCACTGGGTCATTGTGGAGAATGCCATACGCCCAGAAATGCACTGGGTATGATGATAATGCCCGAAGAATTCGCAGGATCAGATATTGTTACTGCAGTCATCAATCCCGAAGGGCTATCAAGCTGGACCCGTTTTGATTTCGTCGGTTTGCTGCAACTGGGCATGACTGCCAGTTTTGATTTCGTCGGAGGAGAGATGGCTGACGTTGTTGAACATACCAGCCAACTTAGTGAAGAAGATCAGGAAGCCTATGCGGCCTTTTTTATTCCGGTTGAATCAGAAGGCAGTAGCGACTTCAATTTTGACTAAGTCTTGAAAGACGCGCATAAAAAAACGCCCCAATGGGGCGTTTTTTTTCGATAACTAAATCCTAGTCAGAACGGAAACGGTCGTGACATGCACCGCACTTAGGACCGATCTGGCCAACAGCATTACGTACACCGGCTGCACCCTGGCTTGCCAGAATGTCCCTGGCAGCAGCAGCGCCAGCAGCAAGGTCCATGGACAGTTGTGCAAAGTCTGCCTGGTTGTCCCAGATAGGGTTTAAAGCACGTGTTGTAGGCATTGTGCCGCGAGTGTCAGCAGCAAATACTTCAGGGATCATTTTCGCAACCATTTCCACGCGATCTATGGCTAACATGGCCGCTTCAGCATTGTATTCACCGCCACGCGCCATTGCTCCCAGAGGACCATTGGAAAAGGAAAGTACCTGGAAAACTGACTGACGTCGCTTAACGGCAGCTGCCGCATCTTCTTCGGACATCTGAGCCATAGCATTAATAGAAAAAATAGAGCCTAAAATAAATGCTCCGGTAAATATAAGTTTCTTCATGAGTCTTTCCCTACAGTTAGTATTTAATTGTTAGTTATTAGTTGATAAATATTAAAAGCTAATTTTATCAGGTGTTGTATTTCTGTATCTTATTTTTATTCACGCTGACTAAGGTGTTATTTATACGATGATTTCAGTTCAGGTTTCAAATGTAATTTTAGGCAGAAGCCGACAAATTCCTTGAAACCTGAGAGCGTAATAGTACAGGGATTTTAAAATCAATGTTTGAACCATATATATAACCTTTCATAATGTCATAAATAGCTTTCAATTCAATCGCTTACAATAGATAATCCTGTTCTTCTGTTGAGCTGTCTCTGGTGCCCAGTATCGTCTGATTCGTCTGAACAGGAACTTAACCTATGGAAACGCCTGTAGAATTTCATAATAATTGCACAATATAACACCTCACGAACACCTGTTGAGCCCCGTTGGTTGGTCCTCAAGATATGTCTGAAACAATTTAAGAGAAGAATAAATGGCTCGTAAATCTGCAAATTTCAATTTTGAAGAAGCGCTGGAAAACCTTGAAGAACTGGTGGAAGCCATGGAAGAAGGTGAATTGAGCCTGGAAGAGTCACTAAAGGCTTTCGAGCAGGGCATCAAACTTACCAGAGAATGCCAGTCTGCATTGGAAAAGGCTGAGCAAAAAGTTCAGCTCCTGGTGAAAAGTGATGGTTTACCGGAAGCTGAACCTTTCGATGACGTTGTTAAGGAAACTGATGAGGAAACTGATGAGGAGCTGAATTAATCTCTTCATTACATGGAAACCTCTGATTACATCTTGGCATTGCAGGAACGGGCAACTGCCAATCTCCTTTCCTCCCTTAAGAGCCCAGGCATTTCTGCACGCCTGGAAGAGGCTACTCAATATGCTGTGCACAATGGCGGTAAGCGGATCAGGCCGGTGTTGGCGTACGCCAGTGCTGAAACTGTCGGCGGATCACTGCAGGATGCCGATAATTGTGCCTGCGCTGTTGAGCTGATTCATGCCTACTCCCTGGTGCATGATGATTTGCCGGCCATGGATAATGACGATCTGAGAAGGGGTAAACCCACCTGTCATATCAAATTTGATGAAGCAACTGCCATTTTGGCTGGCGATGCATTACAGTCGCTTGCCTTTGAGCTGCTGTCTAATGCTTCAACCAGGGATCGTGACCCTGTTGTTTCCCTGGAGTTGGTTGCAACTTTAGCCAAAGCCGCAGGCTGGCAGGGAATGGTAGGTGGGCAGAGCCTGGACATTGATAGTGCCGGGATGCAAAGGAATGAACAGGATCTCGGCTTAATGCACAGGATGAAAACCGGCGCGCTCATTAATGCCAGCGTCAGGCTTGGAGCTTTGAGCTCTGGAAAAGCGACACCAGAACAATTGCAAAGCCTTGAATCTTTTTCATCCTGTATGGGGCTGGCATTTCAGATCAGGGACGACATCCTGGATGTAGAGGGTGATACACAGACACTGGGTAAACAGCAGGGTAAGGACCAGTCCATGGATAAACCCACCTATCCATCTATTCTGGGCATGGAAGGGGCCAAGCAAAGGCTGGTGACTCTTCTGGATGAAGGTATAGCTGCTCTGGAACCCTTTGGAGCATCCTCTGAGAAATTGGTGGGAATAGCTCGCTATATCATAGACAGGCAACACTGAAAGGTAACGGCATAGCCAAATCGCCTGTTTGTCTAATAATCGATTGATGAAAGACTGTCCCCATGCTTTGGGGTAGAATACAGCGGTTTTTTTGCTTTTAATTTCCTGAAATGTTTGAAGAAATCCCCATTGAGCGGCCCGAAACGCCATTGCTCGACACTATTAATTCTCCCGCTGATTTACGCGAATTATCACCGGATCAGCTCGAAGATGTGGCTAATGAGCTGCGCCATTACCTGTTGTATACAGTGGGTAAGACTGGTGGTCATTTTGGCGCGGGTCTTGGCGTGGTCGAGCTGACTATTGCCCTGCATTATGTTTTCGAAACACCTGTAGACAAACTGGTTTGGGATGTAGGTCATCAGAGTTATCCCCATAAAATACTTACTGGCCGACGCGAGCAGATGCTATCCATACGTCAGGGCGGGGGTCTTGCCGCGTTTACCAATCGTAGTGAAAGTGAATACGACACCTTTGGCGCCGGACATTCCAGTACTTCCATTTCCGCTGCCCTGGGTATGATGATTGCAGCCAGGCAGCAGGAATCTGAGCGCAAAGTTGTGGCAGTAATCGGGGATGGAGCGATGACCGCCGGACTGGCCTTTGAAGCGCTCAATCATGCAGGTGACCTGGAAGAAGATATCCTGATTATCCTCAATGACAACAACATGTCCATTTCGAGAAACGTCGGCGGCTTGTCCAGTTACTTCGCACGTATGTGGGCAAGCAAACCCTATAACTTTCTTCGCTCAGGCAGCAAGAAAGTACTCTCGGCACTGCCGCCGGCATGGAAAGCGGCGCATCGCGCAGAAGAATACATGAAAGGGATGGTCTCACCTGCAACCATTTTTGAAGAGCTTGGTTTTACTTACTTTGGTCTTATTGATGGGCATGATGTGAATGGCCTGGTGGATATCCTGAATAACATCAAAAACATCAAGGGACCAAGACTGTTGCATATTGTCACGCAGAAAGGCAAAGGCTACCTGCCGGCAGAAGAAGACCCCTACGGTATGCATGCTTTGAGCAAGTTGGTCTCAGAGTCGGAAAAATCCAGCCAGTCTGATAATTCTGCTCCTACCTATTCCAGGATTTTTGGCGACTGGTTATGTCAGATGGCAGAGCTTGAGCCAGACCTGATCGGTATAACACCAGCCATGGGCGAAGGCTCCGGGATGCGTGATTTTGAAGAAAGGTTCCCCGACAGGTTTTTTGATGTCGCTATTGCCGAACAACATGCTGTGACTTTTGCCGCAGGAATGGCTTGTGATGGATTAAAACCGGTGGTGGCAATTTATTCTACTTTCCTGCAGCGGGGTTATGACCAGCTTATTCATGATGTTGCCATTCAGAATCTTGATGTACTTTTTGCCATTGACCGTGCAGGGCTGGTGGGTGAAGACGGGCCAACGCATGCTGGTAGTTTTGATTTGTCCTACCTGCGCTGCATTCCCAACCTTGTGATCATGACGCCCAGTGATGAAGATGAAGCTCGACGCATGTTAACTACTGGATATAAGTATAAGGGGCCGGCCGCAGTACGTTATCCCCGAGGAAAAGCTACGGGCTGTGTTTTAGATAAGGAACTACAAGAGCTTGAAATTGGCGCAGCCAGGATCTGTCGGGAAGGCAAAGCTGGCACTGCACTGCTGGTATTCGGCACTTTGCTGCAACGAGTTAAAACCGTGGCAGATGAACTTGATGCGACACTGGTTGATATGCGTTTTGTGAAACCTCTGGATGACGCTTTGTTACGGCAATTGGCGAAATCACATTCCCTGTTGGTGACTCTGGAAGAGAACGCAGTCCAGGGTGGGGCGGGCTCTGCGGTGAATGAATTTCTCGAGGCAGAAAAACTTAGCACACCTGTATTGAATCTGGGGCTACCTGATAGATTCCTGGAACATGGTAAACCTGATGACATGCTAGCTGCCTGTGGGTTGGATGCCAAGGGGATTTTAAAATCTATCAAGAAGCGGCTGAAGTCATAGTCGCAAAGGTTCATTAACCATGGCTCGTCGGCATGCAACTGAAATAGAAAACCTGGACATGAAGTGGCATGCTTTCAGGTTGCTTTGGCCCTACCTGCTCCAATACAAACAACGCATCTTTCTGTCCTTTTTATGCCTGGGCCTGGCCAAGGCCGCCACTATCAGTATTCCCTTTTTCCAGAAGTACATTGTCGATAACCTCGATGCACAACTGGATATTTCCAATACGGGAATACTGGTTACTGTCCCGCTGTTATTAATTTTGGGTTATGGGCTGGCGCGCTTCCTGAACGTTATTCTGAATGAGGCCAGGGATACCCTGTTTGGTCGCGTCACTGAACGCACTATCAGAAAGCTGAGTTTGTTGACCTTCAGGCACTTGCACAGTCTTGATCTGGACTTCCATTTAAATCGTCAAACCGGCGGACTGGCGCGCGATATCGAACGAGGCAATGCAGGTATCCACTTCCTCATGCGCGTGATGATTTTCAATATCATTCCAACCATGCTGGAATTATTAATTGTTATCGGAATTTTCTTTGGTAATTACGGGATTGAATTTGCCGGTGTGATTGTTATCGCAATCATCTGCTATGCCGCCTTTTCTGTAGTCGCAACAGAAAAACGTACTCGGTTTATTCGGGAAATGAATCAGGCTGATTCCGCCACCAGTTCCAGGGCTATTGATAGCCTGCTGAATTATGAAACGGTGAAGTATTTTACCAATGAGGAATATGAAGCCAGTCATTTCGATGTGGAACTGGCGACTTTGGAAGCGGCCAAACGTAATAACCGGCTCAGTTTGTTTGCCTTGAATGGCGGTCAGGCATTGATCGTGGCGATTGCCATGACCAGCATGTTGCTGCTGGCTGCCAAAGGTGTAGCTGAAGAAAGTATGACGCTGGGTGATTTTGTTCTGGTTAACTCGTTCATGATGCAGCTGTTTATTCCCCTTAATTTCCTTGGCTTTGTGTACCGTGAAATTAAAGGCTCACTGGCAAATATTGAGAAATTGTTCGATTTGCTGGCGGAAAAAGCCACCGTGCTGGAACAGCCTGAAGCCGTTGCTCCTTACTTTAACAAGCCCGAGATTCAGTTCAATAATGTCTCTTTTCATTATCGTCCAGACCGGGAAATACTTCGGGAGGTAAATTTCACCGTTCATTCCGGGGAAAAAGTTGCGGTAGTTGGTGCCAGCGGCTCAGGGAAATCAACCCTGGTTAAATTACTGTTTCGTTTTTATGACCCTCAATCAGGAAATGTTCAGATCAACGGGCAGAATATCCGGGACATGACTTTCCATTCCTTGCGTTCAGCAATAGGCATCGTGCCCCAGGATACAGTGCTGTTCAATGATTCTATTTATGAAAACATCCGCTATGGCAGGCCTGAGGCTGAGGCGGGTGACGTGGAAAGAGCAATTCATCTAGCCCATCTTGACACCTTTATCAGCCATTTACCTCAGGGGGTGGAAACACTGGTAGGCGAACGTGGTTTGAAATTAAGTGGGGGCGAAAAGCAGCGCGTGGCGATTGCCCGCACCATTCTGAAAAATCCAGCCATCCTGGTATTTGATGAAGCCACTTCCTCGCTGGACAGCAAAACTGAACAGGCAATCCTGAAAGCCATGCGTGAAATAGCCGAAGGACATACCAGTCTTGTCATTGCTCACCGCCTTTCAACAGTTGTCGATGCTGACCGGATATTGGTCATGGAAAATGGATCAATAATAGAAACAGGTACGCACGACGAACTTCTTGCTGCCGGGAATACTTATCACCACATGTGGCAGCTGCAACAACAACAAAAACAACAGGAAAAAGTTTTGGTGGAGAAAAGTTAATATCTTGTTACTAAAATACATATCTTTTTATTAAAATACATATTTTTTTACTAAAAGATGGGCAATAAAAAAGGCGCCAAAGGCGCCTTTTTTTCTCTCTCTTAAACTATCGTGACAGGTCGCATTCTTCCTGAGCAGCGCTTTCCTCATCAAACTCGCGCTGGCTGGTTCCTGCAAACATACGCTGGCAATTCTCGGCAATGACAACAACCTGCGCATTACCTTTCTGGCTTCCATCACGTGCTCTGGTGCCACGAATAATAACTTCCGTGCCAATCTCCAGAGTATTGCGAGTCCAGCCACGACGCTGCAGACCGTTGGGGCTGCCCATCTCAAAAGCCCATTCTTCATAGTCGCCTTCTTCATTTTCAACTTCCATGAAGATATAGGCATGTGGATTGGTCCAGTCGACTTTGACCACTGTTCCCTGCATTAGAAGAGGGCTGTTGCCATCAAACTCAGCTGCGAAAGAATGGTGGGCTGCAACCTGGAGTGAAGTAATAGTTCCAAGCGCGCCTAACGCAAGTGCTAATAATTTGGATTTCATTTGGTGTTCTCCGTTACGGGAATTCCCGGATGGTTTTACTACTGATAATTGGTTAAATTCTATACGCTTTGTTTCTGGTAGAGATATGATCTCGATCAATTTAGTGTTATGTCAAAAGTACCCTTGGTATTGCCCATGGTATATGCGCCACGATATTTTCTGTTGGTCCATGATCCCAGGTTGCTTAAGTTGCCTTCCATCATCAACTTGCCATCAGGCGTGTCAGCTTCGATTGTCAGGGTCCAGCTTTCGGCATCGAGTTCTACATTGCTGATCTCTATACCACGACGTCCCGGATTGATTGTTCCGGAAAGCTCGCCATCCCAGGCATCGATTAACAGGCGAATACGTTCAGGCTCAGCAGAAGAAAAAGACATAAGATTGCCCGACCAGGAGCCTTTGGCAGGATGTCCGGTCTGAGCCGTTGCTGGAAACGCAAAGCCGATAACGGAGATCAGTAATATTAATCTTGCAAGCATTGTTAACTCCCGGGGTGATTACACAAAAGTTGGAATCACTTTTATTATTTTTTATGAGTGAAAACTTGATTTCAGGTTCCCCAATCAAGTCAGGGAGGCTAGTGTACTAAATTCTGACAAATTAAATATAGCTCGCGCATTAATCACTCTATAAGTTCCACAGTATTTGCACAAAAAAGTGGGCAAAAGGAAAAAATATCAAGTTTTTCATTATGTTAGCCAGGGTAATGATGATCCGGAGTGCAACAAGGTATTGCGATTGGGGTGGGGCGGAACACGTAAAAGAGCAGGCAAAGCCGGGTTAGGGATACGCTTTCGTAAATTGCTCAGTTCTAACAGCAAGTCGGCCAGACTGAAATATCTGGATTGCTCCTGATATTTATTTTACTTCCCAGGTATGTCCACTGTGCAGCAAGCTTGAAAGGTCGCCGCCACCACGCTTTTCACGGAGTTGGAGCCGTTGTGTTGCCAGGTCAGTAACATAGGCAGTGACCGGTTTGTGGTAGAGAATGCCAACTGCTATTGGAAATTCAGGACCCTGCATGGCAGCCAGCAATTGTGCCAGGATAAGATTGGTCTGGTCATGAACCAGTACATCTTCAAGTTGGGCATTAGCACCCAGTTCCACAACCTCCAGGCTCAAAGTGTCACGATTCAGTCGAATGCCCTTATTTTTTTCTTTACCAAACAATAGCGGTTGCCCATGTTCTGCTTCAACGCGGAAATCCGGGGCGACCTTTTTGTCTTTCACCTGTTCAAAAATACCGTCGTTATAGATAGGGCAGTTTTGCAGGATTTCTACGAAAGAAGCGCCATTATGGGCATGGGCCTGTTTTACCACTTCACTGAGATGCTTCATTTCGGTATCAATAGAACGCGCGACAAAAGGAGCCCCTGAACCGAGGGCTATTGCGCAAGGTGAGAGCGGCCTGTCTACTGAACCTTCCGGGGTTGACGGTGAACGCGTCCCAACTTTGGAAGTAGGGGAGTACTGGCCTTTGGTCAAACCGTAAATTTCGTTATTGAACAGCAGGATATTCAAATCCACATTCCTGCGCAGAGCATGCATGGTGTGATTGCCGCCTATGCTCAGTGCGTCACCATCACCAGTGATGACCCAGACATCCAGGTCAGGATTGGCGAGTTTAACGCCTGTTGCTACAGCCGGAGCGCGGCCATGAATAGTATGGAAGCCAAACGTGTCCATGTAGTAAGGGAAGCGGGAGGAGCAGCCAATACCGGAAATAAAAACCTGGCTTTCCTTGGGGCGATCCAGTTCAGGCATCAGCTTCTGGATGGCTTTCAATATGGCGTAATCACCACAACCGGGGCACCAGCGAACTTCCTGGTCTGAAGAGAAATCAGAAGTGGTTAATTTGTTGTCGACTGCCTGGTTCATGGATGATGTCCCAATATGTCTTTAGTCAGTTTAACTGTTATTTGCCAATTCTGCCTTGATGGCATTGGCAATCTCGCCGATCTTGAATGGTTGTCCGGACACCTTGTTCAGTCCATGGGCGTCAATCAGGAATTCAGATCTCAGCATTTTTACCAGCTGCCCGGTATTCATTTCCGGAACCATGACCTTGTCGAATCCTGACAGCAGTTCTTCCAGATTTCTCGGGAAAGGCCAGATGTGGCGAATATGAATATGGCTGACATCCAGATTCTCCAGTCGGCACGTTTTCACGGCCTGGTGGATTGCACCAAAGGTGGAGCCCCAGCCAACTACGGCCATCTTGCCAGAGGTAATGCCCAGGTTAACTTCCTGCAAGGGAATATCCTTACTGATACCTTCTATTTTTTCCCGTCGCGTGTCAGTCATCCGTTGATGGTTGTCCGGGTCATAGGAAATATTACCCGTTTCAAAACTTTTCTCGATGCCACCTATGCGGTGTTCCAGGCCGGCTGTTCCTGGTTTTGCCCAGACCCGCGCCAGAGTCTGCGGATCACGCAATGAAGGATTGAAACCTTCGGGGTCGGTTCTGAATTCAACCGGGAAGGGACTGAACTCCTTGAAATCGGGAATAAGCCAGGGCTCGGAAGCATTCGCAATATAACCATCAGACAACAGCATGACAGGAGTCATGTATTTAGTTGCAAGTCTTACCGCTTCTATTGCAGCTTCGAAACAGTCCGAAGGTGAGCTTGTTGCGATAACCGGTAGTGGCGTATCACCATGGCGTCCATAGACTGCTTGCAGGAGATCAGATTGTTCAGTCTTGGTAGGTAGACCTGTGGAGGGTCCGCCACGCTGGGTGTTGATGACAACCAATGGCAGCTCAGCGGATACAGCCAGTGAAATGGCTTCTTTTTTTAATGCGATACCAGGTCCGGCACTGGACGTGATGCCCAGGCTACCAGCAAAAGAGGCACCAACAGCGGCACAAACCGCAGCGATCTCATCCTCTGCCTGAAAAGTGGTGACGTCGAATTCTTTTTTTGCGGCAAGAGTATGTAACAAGCTCGATGCCGGTGTGATCGGATAGGAAGCAAATAATATATCCAGGTTTGCTAATTGACCGCCTGCTATAAGTCCCCATGCCAGCCCGGTCGTGCCATTAATGTCCCGGTAAACGCCCGGTTCAACCTTGGCCCTGGGTACCTTGTAAACTTCAATGCCGCTTGGCAGTTCGGCTGTTTCACCGAAGGCATGACCGGCATTCAGGGCAGCGATATTGGCGTTGGCGATATCTGGTTTACTGGCAAATTTCTTTTGCAGGTTTTCAACAGTTCCCTGTTTGTCCCTTTCAAAAAGCCACAGTACCAGGCCAAGCGTCCACATGTTTTTACAGCGCAAGGCATTTTTATGACCGAGGTCGAATTCTTCAACAGCGGCAATTACCTGGCTGGAAATATCGACCTCCAATACGCGGTAGGCGTCCAGAGAGCCGTCCTCCAAAGGATTACTTTTATAGTTGGCCTTGTTCAGGTTTTTTTCATTAAAGGCCCCTGAATCCGCAATGATCAGCCCCCCCGGTACAACTTCATTCAGGTTGGTAATCAGGGCTGCAGGGTTCATGGCGACCAGTACATCAACTGCATCACCTGATGTGGTTATGTCTTCTGAGCCAAAATAAATCTGAAAAGCAGAAACACCAAAGGTGGACCCTGCCGGTGCACGAATTTCCGCGGGGAAGTCAGGAAAAGTGGAAAGATCGTTCCCATAGAGCGCGGTGTCATCAGTAAAATTGGCGCCAGTGAGCTGCATACCGTCACCGGAATCACCGGCAAAACGCACCACAATACTTTCCACAATTTGCGCCTCTGTTTTATCAGGGCTGCCAGTGGTTTCTACATGTTCAACCGTTTCTGCACTCATTGCACTTCTCGATTTTCATCCAGCATTTAGTAAGTAGCCTGCGTTGAAACCCCTGACTACATGACCGTGCTTCACGTCAGGGCTATTAAGCCCTGGTTCCAGGCTGAATATTCAGAATCTGGAAAGCAAAACCGGGATGACATAGTGACCGATAATTATTTACCTAATTTCACCGGTGGCAGGAATTTCAGGGCGCGAATTATAGCAATCCACCCCTTGAATTGGCTAATAAATTAAATCAGGGCAAATTCGGGAGAATCAGGGAATGTGCAGCTAATAAGATGCTCGTTTAAATTAGCATATATTCCGGGTTTAGGGGATCAGGAAAGACGCCTGCAACTGCTGATGCATCCGCTTGTGCATAATAGTGACGTGCATTATGCTTGATTGCTTTCGATCGCCTGTTAAAGGCTTGGCTCAAAACGTGTTTATTAATAGCTCTTTTATTTTAATAGCGTTAGAGCTGACAGATTATTAATTTAACGGTAAGACGATTCAAATTTACGCTACTTCAAGTCAAAAAATAATTAAAAAGGATCTGTTATGTCCAATGGCATTCTTGCGCTTTTATCCCTGTTACCCATAGTTTCGGTTGCTGTTTTTCTGGTAATGCTGCGCTGGCCCGCAAGCCGTGCCATGCCTATTTGTTATATCGTTGCTGTATTGCTGGCTTTACTGGTCTGGCAGGTACCCTTTGTACGGGTAATGGCAGCTTCTTTTAATGGCTTGATAGATGCCATTGAACTTATCTACATTATTTTTGGAGCAATACTTCTTCTCAACACCTTGCAGGAAAGTGGTGCTATCCAGAGTATTCGTAAAGGCTTTTCCGATATCACGCCTGACCGACGCATTCAGGTCATTATCATCGCCTGGTTGTTCGGCTCCTTCATAGAGGGTTCTGCCGGATTTGGCACCCCTGCAGCAGTAGCTGTGCCCTTAATGGTTGGCCTGGGCTTTCCTGCCATGGCAGCGGTTGTGTCTGGCATGATCATACAAAGTACTCCGGTATCATTTGGTGCTCTTGGTACACCCATGCTGACTGGTGTCTATACCGGCTTGTTTGATGATCCTGCTGTGTTGGCCTTTGCTGCACAGGAAGGGATGGAGTACCTGGATCTGGTGTCCTATATCGCCGCTAAAGTAGCTTTTCTTCATGCCATCGCCGGCACCTTTATTCCACTAATACTGGTGTCAGTCATGACCCAGTTTTTTGGCAAGAACAAAACCTTTGTGGAAGGTCTGCAAGTGTGGAAGTTTGCACTCTTTGCTGCGTTTTCAATGACTATTCCCTACCTCCTGGTTGCCGTTTTTCTGGGACCTGAATTCCCTTCCTTGTTTGGTGGTCTCATCGGCCTGGCGATCGTTGTCACTGCAGCACGCAAGGGCTTTCTGATGCCAAAGGAAAATGAAATCTGGCATTTCCCCGAACGCAGTGAATGGGATTCACTTTGGGTTGGGCAGTTCGAAATCAAGGAAAAGCAATTTGATGGTCCGGTTATGGGACTGGTCAAAGCGTGGATGCCTTATATTGTTGTAGCTGGCCTGTTGGTAGCGACACGGCTACCCCAGTTACCTTTCCTGGATATGCTCAGAGGTGAGCTTGCTACTTTTACTATCAGTAATATATTTGGCACAACGTTGGGTCAATCCGTACAACCCTTTTATTCCCCTGCAGCGTTATTTATTACGGTTTCTCTCATTACCTGGTTTATCCATGGTATGGATACGCGTTCCTATGTGAATGCCTGGAAGACCTCAGGTAAAACCATGCTTTCTGCAGGTGCAGCCCTGGTGTTTACTGTGCCCATGGTGCAGGTATTCCTGAACTCTGATGGTGGTGCTTCCGGTTATCAGCAGATGCCGATTGAGCTGGCGGAAGGCGTAGCTGCGCTGGCAGGTAATGCCTGGCCTTTCTTCTCGACCTTCATTGGAGGCCTTGGGGCTTTTGTTGCCGGTAGTAATACAGTAAGTAATATGATGTTTTCACTGTTCCAGTTTGGTGTAGGGGAGCGTATTGGCGCCGACCCAACATGGATAGTCGCTCTGCAGGCTGTCGGTGGTGCTGCTGGTAATACCATTTGTGTGCATAACGTTGTTGCCGCTTCCGCCGTAGTGGGCCTGGTCGGACGGGAAGGCGAGGTTATACGTAAAACATTGATGGTCTTCATTTACTATGCATTATTTACTGGTGCTGTTGGCTACGGCATTATTGCTACAGCAAATGGCAGTATGTTCAATATTGGATATATTATTGCAACCCTGATCGTTCTTTGTGCTGCCGCTATCATTATCAGATACGGTGTGAGCAAGGAACGGGAACTAACAACCTGAACAAACAAGTAGTCAATGTCCTCAAAAACAGAAAAGAAACAAAAGAAAGAAGCAATGCAGGCGGCGGAAAAACGCCGGCAAAAGCGCAACAGTATGCTGGTTAAAGCGGCAATAATTGTCATCGTGCCGATGGTGTTGTTGGTATTTTACCAGGGCCTGTTTACCGGACCTCCTGCATTGCCGCCGGACATGATTGGTGAGGCTGATCACGTAAGAGGAGCAGAAGATGCGGATGTTACGTTGACGGTATATGCGGATTTTGAGTGCCCGGCCTGCTTGAATGAAACCCAGGTTATAGCCAGAGCCTGGCCTCGTATCAGCGAAGATGTACGCGTCGTATTTAGACATTTCCCCCTGGACACACACCGTTATTCATTTGAAGCTGCCCGATATGCAGAAGCGGCGAGCTTGCAGGGAAAATTCTGGGAAATGCATGATCTGCTTTTTGCCAACCAGCAATCATGGAGTGGCGTGGATGATCCAACCTTGTTATTTGAGGGGATAGCTGAAGAATTGGAGCTGAATATGGATCAGTTGCGAGATGATCTGGATTCTCCAGCTATAAGAGCCAAGATTAACTCCGACCAACAAGGGGGTGTTCGCGCCGGCGTTCGCTCAACACCTGCTTTATTTGTCAATGGACGCCTTTCTCCCAACCCTCAATCTCCGGGTGGCTTAATTGACCTTATTGAGTCAGCCCAATCGGAATAGATAACTGGCAGCCAGCATCAGTCAGATTGTAGATTGTAGCTACTGCGATTGTCTCATTTGTTCCAGTAACTCAAAATTGGCGTAGCCGTCGGTAGGCAGTGAGGCCTGCAGTTGGTATTCGCGAACACCGGCCCTGGTTCTTGATCCCATAATTCCATCCGGATTACCCACATCAATGCCCTGGGCGTTGAGTAACTCCTGCAGTTCAATTACTTCACTGCGGCTCAGTGGTCTTTCTTCATCAGATGGCATGTTGATGATGGGACCGTCGCCAACAAAGCGATCAGCCAGATGGCCGACTGAAATGGCATAAAAGGTTGAGCGGTTCCAGACCATGGTGGTGCGGAAATTGTTATAGACCAGGAATGCCGGCCCTTTGGCGCCAGCAGGTAAGACAATGGAGCCTTCCATCTCGGCAGAGCCCAGCGGGCTGCCATTGATACGTGTAATGCCAAGCGCATTCCACTGCGTCACTGTTTTCCTGACCCCTGTACCGGTTTGGGTAAAATCAAATCCTTCCGGCAAAATGACTTCACGTCCCCAGCGCTCATCCCCTTTCCATCCGGACTGGGATAAAAAATTAGCGGCTGAGGCAAACACATCTGGCACGCTGTTCCAGATATCAATGCGCCCATCCCCGTCGCCGTCACGAGCGTAGGTATAAAAGGTGGAGGGCATGAACTGACATTGACCCATGGCGCCAGCCCAGGAACCCGACATCTGGTCAACGGTAATGTGGCCTTCATCAATTATGCGCAGTGCTGTAAGTAGTTCGCTGCGAAAGAAGTCGCTGCGTCTTGGATCGAAGGCCAGTGTCGCCAGAGCATTAATGACTGAAAAGCCACCGGTAAAATCACCGAAGTTACTTTCCAGGGCCCAGAACGACACCAGGTAATGAGGTTGAATACCGTATTCCGCCTGGATGCTTGCAAACAGGTCGCTGTATTCTTCCAGTAGTCTCTGGCCGCGATTAATGCGTGCATCACTGAGTCGGTTGCGCATATAACCGGCAAAATTCTGCACAAATTCAGGCTGGCTGCGATCAAGTTCGATAACTCTGGGGATTGGTTCTTCTACTGTTGCCAGAGCGGCATCAAGTGTCTCTTCACTGATGCCCCGGCTTCTTGCTTCGACACGTAATTCAACCAGCCAATCTGCAAAGGACTGTTGCTGTGTTTGTTCCTGGGAAAAGGAACTACTCGCTTGCAGTATCAGTGACAGTATTAAAAATTTGAAAATTGATTGGGCAGGTTTCATGCAGGAATTTTCCTTGAGGGTTAAGGCCTTACGCGTGGACTTTGCCTATATTGTCCTATCCTGGAGTTAAATTCTTGGTACCGCTTCTCAAAGTACTACCTGGAATGCTCATCAGAATGCTGCAAAGAATACTACAACCACTCGAATTTATAGCCTACGGCATAAAGGGAGTGAATTAGTTCTATATCAGGAAGTTTTTCAGCAATTTTTTTGCGTAATTTCTTGATGTGACTATCGATGGTCCTGTCACTGACGACACGGCCATCATTGTAAATTTTATCAACCAGCACGCTGCGGGAAAAAATTCTTCCAGGCTGGTCAGACAAGACCTTGAGTAGCTGAAATTCAACTGCAGTAAGGTTGAGATCTTGACCGTTAATGGTGGCTTTATAGGTGTCGGAGTCAAGTACCAGGCCTTTCGCTGACAGATCTTCAGTGCTATCAGAGCGTCTGAGCACAGCCTTTACACGAGCAACGACTTCACGTGGGCTGAACGGTTTGCAAATATAGTCGTCTGCACCTAGCTCAAGGCCAAGGAGTCGATCGATTTCTTCAACTTTAGCGGTAATCATGATGATGGGAAGGCTGGAGCTTTTCCTTACATCCTTGCAAATATCGACACCAGTTTTTCCAGGCAGCATGAGATCCAACAGCATGAGGCTGGTAGAGTGTTTATCAAGCCAGTCCTCGACTTCTGAACCGTCATGCAGAACGGAAGTTTCAAACTCGCTTTGTGCCAGATAATCATCCAGCAGGGAAGCGATTTTGGTTTCATCTTCAACAATCAATATATGTTGGCTCATAGTGATAAGACTCTTAAGAGGTTGAGATCAGAGCTGCCCTAGTCTAATTCGGTAACTACCCCGGAGCAAATTTTGTGAGAGTTTATTTGAGGAGTAAATAAGGGGGCGTTCAGCTTTAGAGGCTCGGCAATTGAATAGATAGCTTCAATCCACCCAATTCGGAGTGACCAGCCCTGATGCTGCCATCGTGGGCCTCGACGATATTCTTGCAAATTGCCAGGCCAAGGCCCGAACCACCTTGCTGTCTGTTGCGTGAACTATCAATACGGTAAAGTCTGTCAAACAGATGAGACAAGTCTTCATCAGAAACGCCTGGCTTGGAATCAAACCACTCTATGGTCACGTGGCGTTGGCTTTGTTTGATGGAGATGATGAGTTCACCACCGTCATCTGTATATCTGCAGGTATTCTGAAACAGGTTGTCAAATAATTGCATAAGCCTGTTCTGATCACCACTGATCATGATCATATTTTTGTCTGCATGTAATCCTGATAAAGGTTTGACATTCACAGTCAGCGATATCTTGTGCTTGTCGAGCAAGTGTTTGTTCATCTCGGATGACATGTCCAAAATGGCAGTCAGGTCTATTTGTTCTTTTTCATAGATTAACGCTCCCTGGTCTGACATGGATAGCTCATGGAGATCATTAACCAGGGCATTAAGGTGCACGACTTCGTGATGCAGTGAGTTAATGGTTTCAGGTGACATGGGGCGTATTCCATCCTGAATTGATTCCAGTTCACCCTGCAGGATGGAAAGAGGGGTTCTCAATTCATGGGAAATATCGGCAATCCATTGCTGTCTTGCTTGCCGATTCTGATCCAGCGTATCCGCAAGCGAATTAAAATCCACAGATAATTGTGTCAGCTCATCAGACCCGGAGACAGGAATCCGTGATTTGTAATCACCATTGGCCAATTGCCGGGTCCCGTTAACCAGTTCACGAATGGGACGCACCATAAAGGCGGACATAGGGAATGCGATCAGCGCTGACAAGAGGCCGAGCAAAAGCGCAAAGAGGAAAAAGGTATTTTTTTGCTGTTCAGTAAATAATAAATCGGCTTGCTCGGATAATACCTGGCGGCTGGTAACAGCAAGATAACCAACAGTGTCTCCTCCGACGATAATCGGGTTCAGGTTGGCTTCTGGCAGGGCATCTCTACTACCCCAAATCATTATTTGGTCATCATCCAGTAAAACCAGAGCAGGTCGTGCGGGGCTGTATTCTGATGAGTAGTACCAGTCATTACGTGTGAAGCGTGGTGCGCCGCGTCTGGTGTTTAAGACAGCTTCCAGTTCAGGATCTACTGAGCTTTCAATACTTTCACGAATAAGATCAGCCCATTTGTCAAAATCCTGACGAATGGGATCCCAGGAGCCGGTATGCTTGTAAAAACTTTGCAGACCATCAACCAGGGCAGGAACCTGTCGTTGCTCAATTCGAGAGATATATTCCAGGAAGCCGCTGTCGAAGTTAAAGCGACCAATACTGTACATGGCCACGTACACAATCAGATGCGCAGACAAAATGGCAAAGAACAGTTTGTATTTTATACTTAAGCCCATGGAACGATCAGTTAGCTTTAAAAAAGGAGCAGAATATTCTGTTTTTGCAGACTAATGCAGTAGTCTGGTATTCATGAACAAGCTACTATACAAGGTAATCCCGGGCAGTGAATCACTATCAATCCAGGGTCCGGGATATTTCATAATATTTGCACATTAAATCCCGTTAATTTTAGGCTATTCCAGAGTTCTCCGACGTCCCACAACAGCTGGAAGAATGCTTAATGAAAGCTTCGTTAATATGGTATTTGAACACTTCCATTTGGTTTGCAAAAACTGGTTTGAGGAAACCCTGGGCCAGCCTACGCGCGCCCAGGCAGATGCCTGGCCTGCTATCCAGCAAGGTAAAAACACTCTCATAGCGGCACCAACGGGCAGTGGTAAAACGCTTGCTGCTTTTTATGTCTCCATTGACCGCCTGGTGCAGAAAGCGCTAAAGCATGAATTGGAAAACAAGACACAGATAATTTATGTCTCACCACTCAAGGCACTAAGCAACGATATACATCGCAACCTGCAGGAACCCCTGAAGGCCATTCGCCAAAAATTACAGGAACAAGGCCTTCCCGATGTTGATATATCTGTAGCTGTGCGTACCGGTGATACCTCTCAGTACGAACGGCAGATGATGCTGAAAAACCCGCCCCATATCCTGGTAACCACTCCAGAGTCTCTTTATTTGATGTTGACAAGTAAAGGCGGCAGAAGTGTCCTGAAATCCTCAGACACTTTGATTGTAGATGAAATCCATGCCTTGCTTGGTGACAAGCGTGGCTCCCATCTGTCCTTGTCTATAGAGCGGCTTGAACATCTTGCCGGCAAACCATTACAGCGTATTGGCTTGTCAGCAACACAAAAACCCATTTCCGAAGTAGCCAGGTACCTGGTTGGTAAAAAACAGGTCAACAATGGTGTTGCCAATTGCACCATCGTCGACAGTGGTCACAGGAAAGCCCTCAACATCAGTATTGAAGTTCCGCAATCACCCTTGAGCGCATTGATGAGTAACGAAGTGTGGGAAGAGCTTTATGAACGCCTGGTTGAACTGGTTGAGAGTCATCAAACCACCCTGATTTTTGTCAATACCCGACGCCTGGCTGAACGTCTGGCACTGTCTCTGGGTGAACGTATCGGCGAAGATCTTATCAGTTCACATCATGGCAGTATGAGCAAGGAGCACCGTTTCGCTGCTGAACAAAAATTGAAAAGCGGTCAGCTACGCGTCCTGGTAGCTACAGCTTCAATGGAGCTGGGAATTGATATTGGCTCAGTCAATCTGGTTGTACAGTTTTCTTCCCCGAAAAGCATTTCATCTTTTCTGCAAAGAGTAGGGCGCAGTGGACACCAGGTTGGCGGAGTTCCCAAGGGCATTTTGTTTCCGCTCACAAGAGATGACCTGGTGGAATGTACTGCGTTGATTGACAGTGTCAGACGAGGTGAACTGGACCAGATTTGTATCCCCGACAAAGCAATGGATATTCTGTCCCAGCAAATCGTGGCTGAAGCCGGTGCCAATGAACATATAGAAGAAGGATTGAGTCTTGATGACTTGTTTGAATTGTTCAGTGGCGCCTGGTCTTACCGCGATCTTGGCCGTGAAGAATTTAATCAGCTTATAGATATGCTGGGAGATGGCTACAGTTCGAGGCGCGGTCGCAAAGGGGCCTTGTTGCATGTGGATCGCATCAACGGAAGGATCAGGCCGCGCAAAGGAGCCAGGCTAACTGCCCTGACAAACGGTGGCGCAATCCCCGACATGTTTGATTACCAGGTGGTTCTGGATCCGGAAGACATTGTAGTAGGCAGTGTCAATGAGGATTTTGCTCTGGAATCTTTACCCGGGGATGTCTTTACACTGGGTAATCACAGTTGGCGCATGTTGCGTATTGATGGTCTGAAAATTCGTGTGGCCGATGCCCAGGGCGCGCATCCAACCATACCTTTCTGGTTTGGCGAGGGGCCCGGTAGAAGCCGGGAGTTATCTGAGTCCGTTTCCCGACTCAAAAAGTCACTCAGGGAAATGATTGAAATTTCCTCTGCAACAGCCGTCGACTTCCTGATTAATGACATTGGTCTGCAATCCTCGGCGGCAGAACCCCTGGTGGATTATCTGAAAGCAGGCAGTGATGCTCTCGGCGTGATGCCAAGCCGTGAAAGCATAGTGATGGAACGTTTTTTTGATGAAGTGGGCGATATGCATATAGTGATTCATTCCCCTTTTGGCAGTCGTATGAATCGGGCCTGGGGGCTTGCCCTGCGTAAACGTTTCTGTCGCAGTTTCAATTTCGAGTTGCAGGCAGCAGCTAACGAAGACAGCATTGTTATTTCCCTTGGGCCAGTACACAGCTTTGAGCTGGCTGATGTTTTTCACTATCTGAAAGCGGCAACTGCAAAGGATGTTCTGACTCAGGCCTTACTCGATGCCCCCATGTTTGAATCCCGCTGGCGCTGGAATGCCACCAGGTCGTTGGCCATTCAACGCAATAGGGGGGGCAATCGCGTACCTCCTCAATTCCAGCGTATGAATGCAGAAGATTTAATTGCACAGGTTTTTCCAGACCAGTTAGCCTGTCAGGAAAATCTGACTGGTAATCGTGAAATCCCTGATCATCCTCTGGTGCAGCAAACCATTGATGATTGTTTAACCGAAGCTATGGATGTAAATGAGTTTTTGCAGTTGCTGCAAGCAATAGAGAACAATGCGCTGGAACTGGTTGCCAAAGATTTAAGAGAGCCGTCTCCCTTTGCCCAGGAAATCATTAATGCCCGACCTTATGCCTTCCTGGATGATGCGCCCTTTGAAGAAAGACGCACTAACGCCATTCGTAATCGGAGTTGGCTGGATCCGGCAGAAAGTGACGATTACAGCGCTCTGGATCTCGCGGCAATAGACAGGGTCAGAGAAGAAGCCTGGCCCTGGATTCGTTCTTCAGAAGAGCTGCATGATGCCCTGATGGTGCTTGGTTTTATGACCGATGCCGAAATGGCCCAGGGTCCGGAAGGAGAAAATTATCGGGTGTACCTGGAGACTCTGTTGCAGGAAGGTCGGGTTACCCTGGCCAGTCACGGGGAAACCAGGCTCTGGATTGCTGCCGAAAGAGTGTTTTGGTTTGCCTCGCTTGAAGTAGGCTTTTCTTTTGAGCCGATTCTTGAGTTGCCGGCATCATTGGCAAACAATCCGATGCCACCAGAAGATATTCTGGCTGAAATAGTCAGGGGCAGGCTGGAAGGTCTTGGCCCGGTAACGTCGAGTCGACTCGCCAGTGACCTTGGCTTGCCAGTTCCGGAACTTGAATTTGCCTTGAGTAAATTACAAAACGAAGGCTTTGTGTTCAAGGGTCACTATACTCCCCTGATTGCAGCGTTGATGTCTGATAAGGAGAGTAATGAGGATAATGAAGTATTGATGGAGTGGTGTGAACGACGCTTGCTGCAACGCATACACCGTTACACGATTGACTCGCATCGGGAAAGTATCAAGCCAGTGTCGCTGCAAGCCTACATGGAGTTTTTGTTTCAGCAACATGAATTGCATGAACAATCACAGGACACCGCCCCCCGTGTGCAGGCCACTCATGACTCCTTACTCAGAGCCCTGCAACGCCTGGATGGTTACTGTGCTCCCGCTTCTGCCTGGGAAGGGGATATCCTGCCGGGTCGACTGGGGGCCTATGATCCGGCTTTACTGGACATGCTATGCATTAGTGGTCGGGTTACATGGGGTCGCTTTATTACTCCCAAACAGCAAAAGCCCGACAGTGAGGGCAAACCGGCAGGACGCAAGGCTGGTCCTGTAAAAAGTACGCCGCTCAATATAGTACAGCGGGAGAACCTGGGTTTATGGCAAGCCCTGACTGGAAAGGAGGAAGGGCTTGAGCCTGTGATAAGCAGTGATGCCAGGCTAATCCTGGATGCATTGCTTGTTCAGGGTGCCAGCTTTTTCCCCGATATTGTTTCAGCAAGTGGCCTGATTAAAACCCAGGCGGAAAATGCACTGGCAGAACTGGTGAGCCTGGGATTGGTAACCAGTGACAGTTTTACCGGTCTTCGCGCCTTGTTAGCACCAGCTAATCGGAAAAAACGTGCAGGCAGGAATGGCAAGTATCGCAGGACGCCTTATGAGATTGAGAATGCCGGTCGCTGGACTCTAATCCGCAGACCGACAGCAAGTGATGAAGACAAAGACGCATTGAGTGATGACCTGCTGGAAAAACTGCTCAGTGTTTACTTGCAACGTTGGGGAGTAATTAGTCGCAAAGTTCTGGAAAAGGAAAGTCGGTGCCCACCCTGGCGTGTCTTGCTTTTGAAACTCAGGCGGATGGAATTGCAGGGGCGAATTCGCGGTGGCCGATTTGTTGCGGGAATCGGAGGCGAGCAGTTTGCGCTGCCGGAAACAGTAAAAGTCCTTCGTCATTGTGCTAGTGAAGTAAAAGAAAGGTCGGAAGATTATTCACGCCGCATTGTTATCAATGCAACCGATCCGCTGAATCTTGTCGGCGTAATTCTGCCAGGAAGAAAAATTCCCTGTCTCGCTGTGAACAGAATATTGTTTGAAAATGGCTTGCCAGTTGCTGCACTGGAAAAAGATGAAGTGACTTTATTGCAACCCTGTCTTGAAGGGGAACAGGCTCAATATCGTGATGTTTTGAAAAATCTTATGTTTCCTGCTCGTTTACGAGCCTACCTGTAAGTATTTTGCGCATTAACGCTTTGTCGCACCAGAATTCAGTTCTTAAAGTTTTTTTTCGTCAAATTGTGAAGAGAATTGTTTTTTTGCGCGTCTGGCAGGAATTTAATTAATTAAATCATGGCTCAAGGTATCGAAATATAGTATTTTATTGGTGTAATCAGTTGATTTAAAAGACTGTTTTAAGCGCAATTAAAACCCTGTAAAAGGATTGTGATGTTTGGGGTTCCGGAAAGAAGAATTGTATTAAGGGAGTCTTGATGAAAAGGCAAGAAAGGGATGGATCTCTCGATTTAAATATTGAACAAATCGAGTTAAAAGGGTTTTCCCGAAGCCTGACTGAAATCGAATTCCTGTTATTGATTCTGGTCATTCTGTATATCATTGTTCCAGGGACAACGGTCACAGCAGAGCCTTTCTGGATGACTGTGTCAATGCTGACCTACGCCATGTTTATCCTGGGTTTCAATTACATGAACCTCAATACGCCGCAGTATGCATGGAAACTGGCGGTAGAAACCTGGGTCATGATTTCATTCATCACTTTCGTGTTGTGGAATACTGGCAACATAGATAGCCCCCTGCTTAATCTGTACCTGCTGGTGATAATTGCCAGTGCGATTACCCTGAGTAAAGCGGTCACCATTCTGGAAATAATTCTGATATTTATTTTCTTTTTCTACCTGGCAGTGCGCAACGGTATGGCATTCAATCTGGTGGAAATTACCGAGTTGATGGTGTTTTTCTCCCCCTTTGTGCTGGTTGCCTACATAACCACCATGCTTGCCTCGGATGTCCATTACGGAAAAATGATGTTCAAAGCCTTGTCTGAAACAGATGAGATGACGAGCTTGTTGAATAAACGATCATTTATCCCGATGTTCAACAAGGCCGCTGAAGTGGCAATGAAATATAACCAGCCACTGTCTGTCATGATGATTGATGCTGACAACCTGAAAGAAGTAAATGACAAGTATGGTCACAAGGCCGGGGATAAGTTGATTGTGTCCATGGCTAATGCCATTAAAGAGAGCCTGCGTACTTCAGATGTTATTTGTCGCTACGGTGGGGATGAATTCGTTGCATTGCTTCCTCAATTACCTTCCAGCAGGGCCCTGGAAACGGGTGAGCGTTTGCGCAACGCAGTTCAAAATACCTCCTTTGATGTTGATGGTCAGGCTATCTCATCAACGGTAAGTATCGGTATAGCGACTTATCCGAATGAAGTGGGCAATGTCTACGAACTACTGGAAAAGGCTGATGAAGCCTTATATGAGTGCAAGCGATCGGGGCGTAATAATGTGACCAGCTATTCATCAGTGCCGTCCAGTACCAGTGTCGAGCATTCACCGGCGACAGAAAACTTCAAGACAAAGCCGGTAGGCTCACGAAAAACAGATATTCCAGAGGAATAAAGTTTCGATTTATTAAGCATTGTCAGCGGCCCTGATTCAGGTTTGCTGCCCTGAATTTACTTATCCCCTTTTTTGCATACATAAAAAAATCTCACATACATAAAAGGATTTTCAATACGCCTTTTTGGTCGGCCCTGTTGACCGCATCTACTCCATCTTTCAAAGCATAAGAACCTTCTATCAATGAAGCCGGATTGATGGCAGCAGATGCCATTGCAGCTACGGCTTTATGCATTGGACCGCAGCGGGAACCCAGGATAGAAATTTCGTTGACTACAACTGGAGCCGGGTTGAAATTAAGCGCTGTGCCGTAAGTTGATTTCAGCACAAGTGTTCCTCTGGGAGCGGTGAGTGCCAGGGCATCTTCAAAACCGGAAGGGCTCCCTGTGGCTTCTATCACAACCGGAAAAAGTGTCTCCGGTGGAGAGGGCAAATAGTTGAGTTGGCTGGAACCTGATAATGTGGCCCGTTCGGGATGGTGGCCTATCAGGGTCACATTAAGCTCTGCCTGGATCAGGCTCATGGCAATCAGTAAGCCCAGTTTGCCGTCACCAATAACAGCCACATCCTTGATCGAGCTAAAGTCCACCTGCTCCTGGATTTCCAGGGCGGCGGCAAGGGGCTCGGCAAAAACAGCCATTTCATCAGGGACTTCGTCGGGAACCAAAACCAGGTTTCTGACAGGTGTAGTAAGGAACTCGGCAAAGGCACCATCCTTGTCTTTAATTCCCAGTGCAGATCTGTTCAGGCAGTGATGAGCTTGCCCGGCTTGACACATGGCGCATTGCTGACAGCTGTTGTTGATGTCAGAAACAACGCGTTTGCCAACAAGCGCAGCATCCTCTGCGTGTTCAACAATACCTGTAAATTCATGACCCAGGGTGCCGGTGAAGGGGTAGTATCCACGAATGATTTCCAGGTCCGTATTGCAAATTCCTGCTCTGGTGACCCTGACAAGGACTTCCCCGGCTGTAGGTGCAGGAATGGGTACTGAATTTACTTGTAGTAGCTTCCCATCCCACTGCAAAGCCTGCATTTTTTTCATAATACTTCCGGGTGACTTTATCCAGGTTTTAATCGTAGTAAACTAGACAGCTTATTGATAGTCTGCCCAGTCCACTTCCAGCATCCATTGCAATGAAAAAAGCCGACACTCTTACAGGTCAAATCACCAGAAAAGTGACTGCCGCCAAAGCGGGCGTAGCAGAGGTGTCTGCCAATGCTGCTTCCAATAAATCTGCAGGGCATGATCATGTTGATGCCATAAACCAGGTCTTTGCTGAACTTGAACTTGCCTATCACAACCAATATCACAAAGCCTTTGCCGATAAGGAAAGTCTCGGAGTTGCCAAGAAGTACTGGCTGCAATGCCTGGGGCATTTCTCTCCAGAATTGATTCTCAAAGCTACCCGAAAAGTGGTGACTTCACAGCAATTCCTGCCCTCTATCGCAACTCTCGTCCAGGCCTGTGAGGAGGCGATGAGCCTGTATGGCTTGCCTCCAGCCAGGGATGCCTATGTGGAAGCCTGTTGTGCGAAGCATCCCAAGGCGGAACAGTCCTGGACGCATCCCGCAGTCTACCTGGCGGGAAAAGAGTCAGGGTGGTTTGATCTGGAAAATCAGATTGAAGCCCAGGCTTTTCCCTTATATGAGCAACATTATAAAAAATTGTGTCAGCGGGTTTTGCATGGCGAGGAATTGAAAATAGAAATTCCTGAAGCATTACCGGAGCAGAGTTCAAAGAAACTTTCTTTGGAAGATAATAAATCTCGGATGGATGAATTACGGAATCATCTGAAAACCTAGCAGGTTTTAAAATCCATTTTTTGTTTTTCCTTTTTTTCCTGCTCAGGGCGACTGTTACTTTCCTTCTAAAAGAAAGTAACCAGAGAAACTTCGCTACCTTCTAAACAGTTTTGATTTATTGCTTTTCTTGCCCTACCGGGCGGGTGTTACTTCTTTTTAAAAAGAAGTAACCAAGAAAAGTCGTCCCGGGCGTCCTGGCCTTCGGCTTCCTTCGTCACAGGGATATTACGACGGGGTCGCCTCCATTCGCCATCCTGGCTCAGGGTCGGCTCAAGCGGCCGTCCATGGCCGCTTGTCCCTGCAATATCCCAGCTCCTCAGCAGGACTTACGGGGCCATTGGCTTCGACAAATCACCAAGTATTTAGGTTTCAACGCATTCGAAGTTGTTTAAGAGCCATAAAGCCTGAGTTATTCGGAGGATGTGCCCCTTTAGCCAGCCGAGAGAATGACTTTTTTCAGGGTAAGAAGGCCATGGATGGCCTTCTTAGGCGCTTCGAGGCAGGAAGCCGAGTAAGCCGGCCCGCCAGAAAAAGTCGTGAACGAGGGAAGCCGAAGGCCTGGCGGCTCGGGGTGAGGTTTCTTTGGTTACTTTCTTTTAAAAGAAAGTAACACCGGCCCGGTAGGGCAAGAAAAGCAATAAATCAAAACTATTTAGAAGATGACAAAGTTTCTTTCCTTACTTTCTTTCAAAAGAAAGTAACACCCTACGCTAATTTCTTATATTTAACGCGAGTAGGCTCACTATCCCCTTTACGCTTCTTATATTCCTCTTCGTAATCAGAATAATTCCCTTCATGGAATATCACTTCCGAGTCGCCTTCAAAAGCCAGGATGTGCGTGGCAATGCGATCCAGGAACCACCTGTCATGTGATACCACAATGACCGTGCCCGGAAAGGCCAGCAGGCCTTCTTCAAGTGCGCGTAAAGTTTCCACATCCAGATCATTGGTGGGTTCGTCCAGAAGCAAGACATTGGCGCCACGTTTTAGCAGCTTGGCCAGATGTACCCTGTTGCGTTCACCGCCCGACAGGTCCTTGACGTGTTTTTGCTGGTCACCACCCTTGAAATTGAAACGGCTGACATAGGCGCGAGAAGGGATTTCATAGTTACCAATCTGCATATTGTCCAGACCGCCGGAGATTTCCTGCCACACATTATTGCTACCCTCCAGAGTATCGCGACTCTGGTCAACATAGGCCATGTTGACTGTTTCGCCAAGACTGATGTCGCCACTGTCCGGCTGCTCCTGGCCCACGAGCATGCGCAGAAAAGTGGTCTTGCCTGCACCATTGCCGCCGATGATGCCGACAATACTGCCGCGTGGAATGGAAAAATTAAGGTCATTGATGAGCATCTGGCCATCGAAGCCTTTCGATACATGGTTAACCTCGATAACTTTTTCACCAAGTCTTGGCCCGGGTGGGATATATAATTCCAGAGTCTCGTTGCGGTTCTGGAATTCCTTGGAGCTGAGTTCTTCGAAGCGGGCCAGCCTGGCCTTACTTTTTGCCTGTCGCCCCTTGGGATTTTGACGTACCCATTCCAGTTCTGCTTTTACCGTTTTGGCTAGAGAAGCCTGTTGTTTCTCTTCGATTTCCAGGCGCTGTTCCTTGGCTGCCAACCAGTCACTGTAGTTGCCTTCATAGGGAATGCCGTAGCCGCGGTCAAGTTCAAGAATCCAGCCTGCGGCATGATCGAGAAAGTAACGGTCATGCGTAATAGCCACGACGGTACCGGGGTATTCCTGCAGAAATCTTTCCAGCCAGCCCACGCTCATGGCATCCAGATGGTTGGTGGGTTCATCAAGCAGCAACATATCCGGTTTGGATAACAGCAGACGACACAAGGCAACGCGGCGCTTTTCACCGCCCGAGAGCGTCTTAACTTCTGCATCCCAGGGCGGCAATCGCAGGGCATCGGCGGCAATTTCCAGCGTGCGTTCCAGGTCCCAGCCATTGTTGGCATCTATAGCACCCTGGAGTTCGCCCTGGCGCTCCAACAGTGCATTCATTTCGTCATCACTCATGGGTTCGGCGAATTTGTCACTGATGGCATTGAATTCATCCACCAGATCCTTGATTTCGCGGACGCCATCTTCAACATTGCCGCGGACATTCTTGCCTTCGTCCAGCTGAGGTTCCTGGGGCAGATACCCTATGTTGAGCTCTGGCTGAGGCCTGGCTTCACCCAGGAAATCCTTGTCCACGCCAGCCATTATTCGCAACAGAGTCGATTTGCCGGCCCCATTTAATCCCAGCACACCAATTTTGGCGCCTGGAAAAAAGGATAAAGAAATGTCTTTGAGGATTTCACGTTTCGGAGGAACAACTTTTCCTACACGATTCATTGTGTATACAAACTGGGCCATCTATAAGTCCTTGATAATAAACAGTTATTTAGGCATATCTGAGCGTTGTAAACCTTTAGTAAACCTTGGCTTACGAAACGACTTACATCTCAGCGAGTAAAAAAATCGACATTTTACACCATCTCTGATTCATAGATAACAGTGACACATTCTTTGTTCTCCCTACCATTTGTATGAAATTTCAATATCAGTTCAAGTAAATATTTACACTTCTTCGTTTAGTGTAAAAACTGTGAGTTGTCGGATATTGAGGTAATTTTTACAACCGAGAGGGTATCCGGCGAGGATATTTATATAGCGGTACTTACTACACTGTTGTTGTAGAAAGTGCTCAGCTGTAAACCAAAACGTGGCCCCGACGTTATAAGTAACTGATCAACATTCATGAAGAAGGTGTTATGCGAGTTGTTTTGTTCTTTTTCTGTATTACGGCAAGTGTAGCGGGTTATTCACAAATTTTGGAGGACTCTAACCGCTTCTTCCGCTGGGCCGAAACTAACTATCCACAGTTTTTTTCACCTGCAGGTGCTAAAAATGTCGATTACCAGGGTTATCTGGTGCGCTACTACGAGGACACAAATATCTACCTAGCTACCCGCGACGGCGTCGCCTACTATTCTCGTCCAGATCAAGGGGGCGGCATAATTTACCTAGGAAGTATTTATTTTTTTATAAGTGAGGACGAGGAGGGCTCTGCGCGTCCGCTTTCGGCTTTCTTTGGGTTAGACAATAATATGCCATTTGCCGCTAATGCTCTGTGTTTCGGCGCGTCGGGTGAAGACGGTATGCCAGTAGTTTTAAGCCACACGGTTAACCCAGATACATTGCAAGCTGAAGACTTCCGTGTGGTCAGGCAGTCCGGAGCCACTAGCACGCCTTTTTGTGTCACCCTGCGCCCAGCAAACGATATAGATGAAAATCGGACGGCTTTGCTGATTGGTGAATTCGGTAATGCCAATAATGATCCACCAGTTAAGGTGCTGATCGTAGGTGATCTGCTCTCAGACGCCAATAACAGCCCCCAGGTGAACTTTCGTGATACCCAAGTCTCGGTTATTCCTCTCAACGCCGGTCCAGAGATTATTTTGGCTGCCACGGTTCCAGAGGATATCTGGTCACTGTCGGGTCAGGGAACGTCTTGCCCCATTGGCACCAAACAGGTGGTGCGGGTGACTTGGACAGGTGGCGTGAGATTGCCCAATGGGGATGAGTTGGGTGAGGCACAGAGGCCATTATATAAGGTAAGCCTTACCGCTGCGGACGGCTCTCAGTCCGAGGTAAGTCCGGCAGCATTGGCAGAGCTGGGCGATAACGATAACAACCACTTTCTGTGTCTGGATACGATCACGCCCGCTACCTCCGTGGCTTTTCCTGCGGGTCATCTGGTTGATCCGAACGGTGACCTAAATGAAAATTCTAAGGTTGTGGTTCGCAGATAGTTTTCAAAACCCAGGTTTGCTCAGATTATTGATCCTTTTTTTACCGCCACCAGATTAAGGGTTTTGCTACCTTATGGAAAATATTGAAAATATAGTAAAACTATCGTTTTTAGCTTGTGTAGTTGGAGAATTTGCTTGTTCCATTTTACTGGGTCTTGGCAAATTTAATGGCAAAGAAGTGCTTTGCAATCTAGGTATATTGTTGGGCAATACGTTGACAAAGCCACTAGCCTTAGCTTGGACCTATTTTGTATTGCCACTACTTGCCCCCTTGAAAGTTTGGGAATTGCCAGCTAACCCAAGCATGTTTCTACTGACCTTTATATTGGTCGATTTTTTCTACTATTGGTATCACAGACTGAGTCACGAAATTCCTGTAATGTGGACTCTTCATCATACTCATCATTCCAGCCTTTGGATGAACCTCAGTACTGCAGTGCGACTTAATTGGCTAGGTAAATTTGTCAGCCCAGTATTTTATACCCCGCTTGTTTTCTTGGGATTTTCACCCACTTTCATAGTAGCTTCGCTTACAGTGAACTTGTTGATGCAATTTTTTCTTCATACCGAAGTTGTAGGAAGATTGGGCTGGTTTGAGGGCAAGTTATTAAATACACCTTCTGCTCATCGAGTGCACCATGGGTCCAATCCTGAATACATTGATAAAAATTATGCGGGTGTACTTATAGTTTGGGACCGATTGTTTGGGACATATGAGCCAGAAATAGAGAAAATTAAATATGGCGTGACAACAGGGTTCATTAGCCATAATCCATTTGTAATTCAGTTTCTCCCTATCATTAAGTATCTGCAGGGAAATTTTCAGCGTGAAAAAAACTTGGTAGGCATAAAAAAAGTTAGATAAAAGAGTGCTTAATGAAACTTAATTTAATTTGTATATTCCTTATTATTTTTAGTCTCTCTTCTAAAGTCATCGCAGAAGATGACGTTATCACCATGAATGATGTCTATTCAAAATTAGAAGAAAATTTAGATTTAACGGAAGAGCAAAGTGAGAAATTTAAACCTATTTACTTTGACCATAGGGAGGAGGTTCAGAATTTATTGAAAAAGAATGGTATAGATTTATATACAGGTTCTTTTGAAAAAAGGATC
>Ga0181602_10000059_pt1 | contig 91766 bp, 75 predicted proteins | sample 041ome_14_FD_148640 | JGI IMG/M metagenome (GOLD analysis project Ga0181602, IMG submission 148640) | Coastal salt marsh microbial communities from the Groves Creek Marsh, Skidaway Island, Georgia - 041408US metaG (spades assembly) | ecosystem: Environmental > Aquatic > Marine > Intertidal zone...
CTTATTTCCCATTAAAAAAGAGCATCACTCCGGCTACAATAACGATGATGATCAAAGAAATACTGACATCTACCCAGTTGTAACTGCTTTTGTTGTTTTGTTTTTCTTCTTCTGTGATGGTTCCAAAAGTAAGGTTCACGATTTTTTCAGCATCGGGTGCTTGGGTCAACCAACTGACAACGATCATAAAAATCAGACAGAAGATAAAGAATCCTGCCCCAAAGCTTAAAAAGTTGACGTCTCCTAAATAAAAGAGAATTCCATCGGGATGGAGATGTTCTTTGGTCAATTCCAGGACAATCCTTAAAAAACCAACAACAATTCCCATAATCAAGGTGGCGTAGGCACTGATGGCATTAACGCGTTTATAGAATATCCCGAGCACAAAAACAGCCGTGATGGGGGGCGCTATATAGGATTGTACACTCTGTAAATATTCATATAAAACACCTGAAATATTGGCCATAATCGGGATCCAAATAATTCCAATAATGACCACAAAAACGGTTGCGATTTGTCCCGTACGCACCAATTTTGCCTCGGGCGCATTGGGGCGTAGCTTTTTATAAATATCTACGGTGAACAGCGTTGAACAAGAATTAAAAACGGAGGCCAAAGAGCTCATCAAAGCCGCCAATAAGCCGGCAGCAACCAATCCTCTTAAGCCGGAAGGAAGTAAATTGCTCATCAACACGGGAAATGCCTGATCGGGGCTGTCCCATTGCAGCTCACCACGCATTTTTAGGGTGAGTGCGATCACCCCAGGAATTAAAAACAAAAATACGGGCAACAGTTTTAACAAGGCACCAAAAATAGTTCCGCGACGCCCTTCTTTAATATTTTTAGCGGTTAATGCGCGTTGGACGATATATTGATCTGTACACCAATACCAAATCCCAACGATGGTGCTCGTAATCAGTAGGGAAGGCCAAGGAAAATCGGGATCGGTGGCAGGACGCCACATATTAAAATATTCGGGGCCTAAGGTTTCTTGCATACTGCTCCAACCGCCCACCTTGTCCAATCCAATGGCAGTGAGTGCAGCCGCTCCCACGATTAATAATATCGCTTGTAGCGTTTCTGTATAAACCACTGTACGCATCCCTCCTAAAACGGTATAAATTCCGGTTAAAACAACTGTGGCAATGGCTCCTGTCCAAAAATCAATTCCCAATAAAGCTGAAACGACGACTCCTCCGGCATAGATGGTAACCGATATTTTGGTCAACACATAGGCGATGATCGAAAAAATGGAGAGCAACCAACGCGAACGAGCATCAAAACGTTTTTCCAAAAATTCGGGCATGGTAAAAACCCCACTGCGTGCATAAAAAGGAAGAAAAACCCAGCCCAAGATCAACACGACCCAAGCTTGAATCTCATAGATCAACAATGGCAATTTATCACTAGCTCCGGTTCCTGCCAGTCCGACGACATGTTCGGAACCGATGTTGGATGCAAAGATGGAAGCCCCCACTACAAACCAGCCGATATTGCGACCGGCCAAAAAATAATCTTCGGTATTGTCTTTTTTCTTTCGAATCACCCAAACGATGATTCCCAAGAGAACCATAAAATAAAGGGCGATACTAATCCAGTCGAGGGTATCTAATTGTTGCATGGAATACTTATTGAGTTAGGAAACTAAAAACGGTTTTTGAGTTGTATTTTTCTCCTGGGCGCAAGGTCACAGAGGGAAAGTCTTTTTGGTTGGGACTGTCAGGATAGTGCTGGGTTTCCAAACAAAATCCGCTGCGGTGACCGTAGTTGCCTCCTTGTGTAGTGGGAAGGGTTCCGTCTAAAAAATTGCCGGTATAAAATTGAATGCCCGGTTCATCGGTGGTTACTGTCAACACCCGACCACTTGCCGGATGATGCACTCGAGCCACTTCCCGCAGGCCTTGATCTTGATCGTTCAACACCCAACAATGATCATAGCCCAAGCCCTTTTGGATTTGGTCGTCTTCGGCATTAATGTCTTTGCCCATCAGCTTGGCAGTTCTGAAATCAAAAGGAGTCCCTTCTACGTTTTCAATTTCGCCCGTGGGAATCAAAACGGCATTGACCGGTAGATAGGCATCGGCGGCCAATTGAAGTTCATGATCTAAAATCGTTTTTGAAAAATCACCCGACAAATTAAAATAGGCATGTTGGGTTAGATTAATGACGGTATTCTTGTCTGTAGTCGCTTCATAATCCACACTCAAATTATTGTCATTGTCCAGGGTGTAAGTAACCAAAACATTCAGGTTTCCCGGGTAGCCTTCTTCCATATCTTTGCTCAAATAGCGGAGTTTTAAGGTAGCGACTTCGCCCGCTTCGGAGGCAGCTACTTCCCAAACCACTCGGTCAAATCCCTTTAAACCTCCATGCAAATTGTTTTCTCCATCATTTCCGGCGAGCGTATATGCGTTTCCATCCAATTCAAATTGGGCTTTGGCAATACGATTTCCATAGCGACCAATCAAGGCACCGAAATAGGGGTTTTCATTCAAATAACCCTCCAAAGATTCAAAGTTGAGAACAACATTGGCACTTGTTCCTTTGTTATCGGGAACTGAAAGTGAAGTAATTCTTCCTCCATAGGTAATAATACCGACTTCCATTCCCGCATTGTTTTTAAGTAGATAGTGCTCTACTTTTTCACCCTCGGGGGTAGTTCCATACGCACTTTTTTGAATGCTGACGGGTGCAGTGGTGGCTCCTTTTTCAGCGGTTGCGTTGGACTTTTTCTCTCCTCCTTTACATTGAATGCTTAAGGACAAACTTCCCAAAAGGGTGATTCCAAGGACATAGGTGCTTAATTTTTTCATTGGTTTTTTATTTTTAGACGTATTTATTACTATTGTATTTTTGCTGGATTAGCTCATCCATCGATCAAAACCCGTGTTGAAACAATTGATAGTAGGCTTCATTTGCATTGATTTTATCTTTAAATTCTCGAACCGAAGTTTTGTCATCAATAACCAGCAGTTCGATTCCTGCCATGTCTGCAAAATCTTCCATAAACTCGGTGGTCACCGCTTGACTGTAAACGGTATGGTGTGCGCCTCCCGCCAAAATCCAGGCAGTAGCCGCAGTTTCTAAATCTGGATGTGCATCCCACAACACGCGGGCAACCGGCAGCTTGGGCAATTCGCCCATCGGCAGAACGGCGGTCACCTCATTCACAATCAGTCGAAAGCGATTTCCCATGTCTACCAAGGAGGCATTGATGGCGGGCCCAGCAGGCGCATTAAAAACCAATCGCACAGGATCTTCTTTTCCTCCAATCCCCAAGGGATGCACTTCACAAGAAACTTTTCCATCGGCGATGGAGGGACATATTTCAAGCATGTGAGAGCCCATCACATAGGCGCGATCCGGACTGAAGTGATAGGTGTAGTCTTCCATAAAGGAGGTGCCTCCTTCCAATCCTACATTCATCACTTTCATGGCACGAACCAAAGCCGCTGTTTTCCAATCACCTTCCCCACCAAAACCATAGCCATCGGCCATCAGGCGTTGCGTAGCAATTCCGGGCAATTGTTGGAGTGCTCCCAAGTTTTCAAAAGTATCGGTAAAAGCTTTAAAACCGCCTTCGTCCAAAAATGCACGGAGTCCCAATTCAATTTTGGCAGCATCTACCAGAGATTGTCGCTGTACGCCTTCTTTTTGCAAGGCAGGTGTAAGTTGATATTCCGTTTCATAAACCTTCAACAATGCTTCTAAATCGGTTTCCGAAATTTTTTCAATTTGTTTTATGATATCTGAAGAATCATAAGCGTTGACCGAAAATCCAAAGCGAATTTGTGCTTCCACCTTGTCCCCTTCGGTTACGGCAACCTCCCGCATATTATCTCCAATGCGTGCCACTTTAAGGCTTTGAAATTCATCCCATCCCAAGGCAACACGTGCCCAAATTCCTAATTTTTCACGAACCCGATCGTGTTTCCAATGCCCCACGACCACCTTGCGTTTTTTACGCATACGGGACATCATATAACCAAATTCACGATCCCCATGTGCCGATTGATTGAGGTTCATAAAATCCATGTCTATGGTACTCCAAGGCACTTCCGCATTGAATTGTGTGTGAAGATGACAAATGGGTTTGGTCAAAATAGACAAGCCTTTAATCCACATTTTAGCAGGAGAGAAGGTGTGCATCCAGGTGATGATACCGATACAGTTTTTATGGGCGCTGGCTTGTTGACACAGCGTGGTAATTTCTTCTGGGGTTTTAACGGTGGGTTGATAAATGATTTTTACTGGAATTTGTTCGGAGGCATCCAGGGCCTGTGCAATTTCTTTCGAATTTGCAGCTACTTGATTCAGGGTTGCTTCACCGTAGAGGTGTTGGCTACCGGTTACAAACCAAATTTCTTTATGTGCGAGATCAATCGTCATCTACTAATATTATTTGTTTAAGTTATTGACCGTAATAAGCATCTTTTCCGTGCTTGCGGTCGTAATGTTTTTTGATGAGTGAATCCTTTAGTGGTGAAGCCTCCGGATTGATTTGAAGGGTCAAATAAGCCATTTGTGCCACGGTTTCCAACACTTTGCTGTTATAGACCGCTTTCGCTGCATTTTTTCCCCAAGCAAAAGGACCGTGATTGCCAATCAAAACCATTTCAACCTCTTTGGGGTCGAGGTTTTTTTCATTAAAACATTCCAAAATTTGGATGCCCGTGTTATGCTCATAGTTGCCTTCAATCAATCGATCTTGCATGGGTGCGGCACAGGGAATGTCAGTGGTGAGGTGGTCGGCGTGCGTGGTGCCAAAAATGGGAATGTCGCGTTGTGCCTGTGCCCATGCCACGGAATACATGGCGTGGGTGTGGGCAATTCCGCCAATGTGCGACCAGTTTTTATATAAATACGAATGGGTTTTGGTGTCGGAAGAAGGACGAAGATTCCCTTCCACCACTGTATTGTCAAAATCCAGCAAGACCATGGCTTCTGGTGTCAAATCTGCATAGGGCACCCCACTGGGTTTGATGGCAAAAATTCCCGCGGCACGATCCACGGCTGAAACATTGCCAAAAGTGTAGATGACAAGCCCCAAAGCATTCAGTTCCATATTGGCTTCGTAGCATTCACGTTTCAATTCGGTATAGGGAGAACGCATTATTTTAATTTTTTAGTTACTTCATTTTCAATAAAATGACCCAATGCCTCATAAGCTTTCATTTGCTCTTGATAGTAGGGAACGGCTTGGGGGTCGGGTTGATAAACGGCTTCAAAATCACTTCCCATTTGCTTGCTAGCAGAAACGACGTCTTTATAAATTCCGGCCGCTACAGCGGCATAAACAGTGGCGCCCAAGGCAGGTGCCTGATCGGAGGAAGCAATTTCGATGGGCATATTCAAAACATTTGCCAAGGTTTGCATAATAAATGGGGATTTTCGGGCAACGCCGCCAATACCAATCACCCGATTGATGACTACATTTTCCTCCCGAAAACGATCCACAATTTTTTTGGAGCCAAAGCAGATGGCATTCACTAGGGCTTTAAAGATATGAGGGGCTTTGCTTCCCAAAGAAAGCTGCGAAAGGGCACTCTTTAGATTTTGATCGGCATCGGGCGTTCTTCTTCCGTTGATCCAATCCAAGGCAATGGGGATGCTTTCGGACAAGGGAATGGCTTCTGCCTGTGCACTGAGGGTTTTGATAAAGTTTTCTTCAACATCCTGCTTTAATGCCTCTTTTTGTGCCTCGTCTAGGACGTTGGATGTCATTACCAAATGATCTATCGGCCAGGACAACACATCTTTAAACCACGCCAAAAGATCACCAAAAGCGGATTGCCCGGCTTCTAAACCGACAAAACCGGGAAGCACCGATCCATCCACTTGCCCACAAATTCCTCGAATCGTATTTTTTCCCACTTCTTGTTGCGTCGCCACCATAATGTCACAAGTAGAAGTCCCCATCACCCGGACCAAAGCGTGTTCGTCGATCTTGGCACCCACGGCACCCGCATGGGCATCAAAAGTGCCCACCGCAATTTGAGTGGCGGGGCTCAGTCCTAAACGTTGGGCCCAATCGGGATCCAACGAACCCGCAATTTCATCGGAAGTATAGGTGTCCTCGTATAAATTTCCGCGAAGTGTACCCAAATAAGGATCCAACTTTTCGAGAAAGGCTGTGGGAGGAAGCCCCTCCCAATCGTGGTGCCACATGGCTTTGTGTCCGGCAGCACAGCGACTTCTCTTAAAACGTTTTAAATCCTTGTCTTCAATAAGGAGATAGGTCATCAAATCACAATGTTCCATCCAAGTAAACGCCTCTTTTTTGACTGCCGCATCGGCGCGGGCGACGTGTAATATTTTTGCCCAAAACCATTCGGAAGAATAGATCCCTCCTTCGTATTTGGTAAAGTCTTCCCCTCCCCAATGCGCTGCTAAGGTGTTGATTTCTTCGGCTTCCAGAATACTCGTATGATCTTTCCACAACACCATCATGGCGTTGGGATTGTCTTCAAAACCCGGAACCATGGCCAAGGGAATGCCTTCCCGATTTAATGGAACGGGAGACGAACCCGTGGTGTCAATACAAATGCTTTTGATGCGTTCCACCGGAACTTGACTTTTCTCGACCACCGCTTTGATGGTGTGCTCCATCCCTTCGATATGATCCAAAGGATGTTGTCGAAATTGTTGCTGGGAAGCTTGGCAGTAGGCTTGTTTTTTCCAACGCGGATAGTCATAGACTGCAGCCGCTAACTCCTCCCCATTCTTGGTATCCACCAGTATGGCTCTTACAGAATCTGTACCGTAGTCTAATCCAATGACGTATGTTTTCATTTGTTTGAGGGTGCGTTAAAACGTAAATATACCAAGATTAAAGGTTTTAAATGTAGCATCGAAACTTTGTTATTTTGTTTTTAATCTTACTACCGTTAAAGAGTTTTTAGCCAAACTCATTTTTAAAGTTCCTCCACTGAGTTTGATATCTTCCGTTTTTGGACTGACGGCTTTCGGGGCATCAAAGGAATTTTCATCGTTCAATGAAGCACTGGTCAAGACTTCGGCTTCTCCTTTGCTATTCAATCGAATCCCATCAATGGCAACACTAACTTCTTGCGTGTCATCGGCAGTATTGACCAATTTAAGGATCAGTTCTTTGGTCCGCGTATCGGTCACTGCAGAAGCATATAGCTCGTGTTGTCCTGTCAACGGAACACCTTCTTCGGTGATGCGAATTAAATCAGTTCCGGCATTGTTGGCAAAAAGTTTTTGGACGTAATAGTTTGTCGTTCCATAGGATTCCAAATTGTTAAACCACAATAAATCTGGGGTCCACTGCCAGCCTTCGGCATGCGCCATCAAAGGAGCATAAGAGGTCATGGTAACCAAGTCGGCATTGCGCTCCAGTCCCGTCATAAAGGCAGCCTCCGATAACGCACAGTCCCAATTATTTTTGTTGTCCGGACTTGTCGTTCCAACACTTTGCGCAGCATATTCTCCGGCAAAAACTTTTGGACCACTCCGGTCGTATTGATCGTATCGTGTGGCGTTTTCACGAAACCAACTCGGTGGGCGATAGTAGTGTTCGTCCACGATTTCCGTATTTAATTTTTTTAATTCTTCCCAACCGTATTCAAAATATTCACCATCGGGGAAGGGCCCGCTTCCGGAGACAATAATCATGTCGGGATATTTTTCTTTAATAGCCTTTTCAAAGACTTTGTAGCGTTTGATGTATTCCGGCCCCCATTGTTCATTCCCTATTCCAATGTGTTTCATGTGAAAAGGATCGGGGTGTCCCATATCACTGCGCACTTTTCCCCAAGGCGTGTCTGTACTTCCATTGGCAAACTCAATCAAGTCGAGAGCGTCTTGCACATAGGGGCCCAAATCTTCCATGGGCACTAATTCACCGGTGTTGAATTGACAAGCCATTCCGCAGCCTAAGATCGGAAGGGGGGCAGCACCCATGTCCTCTGCCAATTGAAAATATTCAAAAAAACCAATACCAAAACTTTGATAATAATCGGGAGTAGGGCGGTGGTCAAATTCGCTATTCCAACGATTGATTAAGAGTTCTCGGTCTTCTATGGGTCCCACTGTTTTTTTCCACTGATAGCGTTTTGCCAAGGTTCTACCTTCTACGATACAGCCCCCTGGGAAACGCAAAAATCCGGGTTGAATGTCGTCCAACAATTGCACGATGTCTTTGCGCAATCCTTTTTTTCGTCCTTTCCAAGTGTCTTGTGGGAAGAGCGAAATCATATCCAGATTAATCGATCCTTTTCCTTGGAAACTGATTTTTAGTTGTGCTTTTTCAGCCGTTTTGGTAGCCGTAAAAGCCATTTCATACGTCTTCCAAGATTTTCCTTCCGGTGTGATGGAAGTTTCCCCAATAACGGTTCCTGCTTCATCCATCAACTGAAAATGAATTTGTTCAATGGCACCGCTTTCCTGTGCGGCCATAACAGAAAGCTCATAGATGGCTCCTGCTTTAATTCCCATTCCTCTGAAACCCTCATTAATCAAGGTATATCGATCGGGATTATTTACCGTAATGTTGATATAATTGTGGTTGGTAGTGTAGCCGGCGTATTTTACGATGGTGGATAAACCCGAATCCGTATTGAAAGACAGTATGGGACTTTCTGGTTCGATCCATCCCATTTTGGGATTAGCAAATTCAAAAGAGCGGTTTTTGATCAGTTCTGCATACAAGCCTCCGTCAGCTGCAAAATTGATGTCCTCAAAAAAGAGGCCGTACATGGTGGGTTGAATTTTGGCAACGGAAGTTGCGTCCACTTTAAGTTTCACCTCTTGGGCGGTTGCCCAAAGGCCGAGGATGATGAAAATTCCTAAAATTGAAAGTTTAAATGGGTTGTTTTTCATAATGCGTTTTTAAATTTACGGGTGAGAAGGGATCCATACCTTCATTTTGCCAATCCCTCTATTGGACCAAGCATAATAAGGAATGGCTTTTAATTGTTTGTTTTTTAAAGTTACGACACCTCCAAGGAGATCGGGTTCATGTTGGGTTTCGAAAGCCATCTCATCGGATACATGTAGGGAATCAAAATTTTGAGGATTGTCAATTTCTTCAATGGCATAGACCAAAGGGCCGTATTCCAAAGCGCGCTTACCCACATTCTCTTCAACAAGAGGATTGGTTGCAACGCTTCTTACTGTCATTGGAAATTGAATGGTAACCGTTTTCCCAGCGATGGATTGTCCGGGCAGGTTGAGGTAGCCGTCTTCGATTTTGAGGGGAAGCGATTGACCGTCCACCGAGAGGCTAATATTCTCGGAAGTTGGCTGCACATAATGATACAAAGCTCCGGGCAGCACTTCATTTCTTGCCCATCCGGGGACTCTCAACTTCATGTCAAAAGCACTGTCTTTTTCACTTGTAACAGTAAGCTCCACCGTTCCATCCCAAGGATAGGCCGTTTGTTGAACCACGTTGATGGTATTGTCCTCTAGGGCAACAGTTGCCGTATTTGAAGCATATAAATTTACATAAACGCTGCGATCGGTTTTGGAGTACAACAAACCCGGAATGGCGGGTATAAAACGGACTACATTGGTGGGACAGCAGGAACAGTCAAACCATGATTGGCGGGTACAAGCCCCAAGATTAAATTTGTATACCCCATCGGATTCCAAAGCATTGGGATAGAAAAAATGGGTGCCGTCTAGCGACAATCCGGAGATCAAGCCGTTGTAAAGGGTGCGCTCGATGACATCTAAATATGCCACATTACCCGTGAGTGCATGCAAGCGATGATTCCAATACACATCCCCAATGGCGGCACAGGTTTCGCTATAAGCGGTTAGGTTGGGAAGTTCATAATTTTCTCCAAAGGACTCTCCTTCATGTTTGACGCCAATTCCTCCCGTGATATACATTTTTTTTTGCACCATGTTTTCCCACAAATGTTCTACCGCAGAACGATAGGCGGTGTCTTTTTTTATGGCGGCAATATCGGTCATGGCCGCATACATATAGACCGCTCGTACGGCATGTCCCACCACCTCCTTTTGTTGAGTTACGGGCAAATGATCTTGGGAATACGCTCCAAACAAGGCATGGTGTTCAGGATTTCCACGACTGTCCAAAAAGTATTTTGCCAAGTCCAAATAGGCCGTTTTCCCTGTGATTTTATAGAGTTGAATCAAGCCTGTTTCTATAATTTGATGCCCCGGAACGGTAGGGATTTGACCTGCTCCATCCCCAAAAGTTTGTACCATCAAGTCAGCATTTTTTAGGGCAATATTTAAAAAATTCTTTTTCCCTGTTGCCAAATAATGAACAGCAGCCGCTTCGTACATATGCCCAGCATTGTATAATTCATGACTTGCCGCCAAGGATTCCCAGCGCTTGCCTTCTTTCACTTCAACCCACGGGGCAGGGGGTTCAGCGGGGTTGATGGTACGCCAAGTAGTCAAGTAACCATCTTTTTCTTGCCCTGTTTTCACGATGCCTATCAGTGAATCCAACAAATGTTCTAAAGTGGGATTGGGTGCACTGATCAAGGAGTTGGAAGCCCCTTCAATGACTTTGTAAACGTCGGAATCATCAAAAGGCATTTCGCCACGCGTCTTTCCTTGCATTTGCCCACCGGCTATTAAAAAATTATCAAAACGCCCTTCCTCACGACATTTCTCTATGGCATAGGCGATTGTTTTTTCCTGTACTTTTTTGATGATGGGCAACCAAAAAGTATCTGTGATTTTTACATTTTGAATGTTTACAGGACGGAGGTTGTAGCCCAATAATTCAGCACCCTTTTCTTCAACAAATATTTCAGAAGAGGTTTTATTTGAACAGTTTATAAAGATTTGGGCGAAAACAGTGAGGACGATCAGAAAGCTGTGTTTTTTCATTACTACCGTTTTTTCGCAGAAACTCAAATTAAAAAAATATTTTCCAGCTCACCTAATGAATTTATTTAAAAGTGTATAATTAACATTTAAAAAGATGTAATTATGGTCGTTTTACATCAGAGCATAGCCTTTGTGGTAGAAATCTAAAAAAAGCAAAGCTTGTTTTTTCTATGTTTTGTTTTTGTTTTTTAAATTGCCCTTTCAAAATAAAGCATGGGTCTAAATACTTACAGCAGTGAAGACAAAGCCTTACTTGCTGTCGACTGTATCATTTTCGGATTTGATAAAGGGGATTTAAAAATTCTTTTGATTAAAAGGACTTTCGAGCCCGGTTTGGGAGAATGGTCCTTGATCGGAGGCTTTTTAAAGAAGGAAGAAAATTTGGATCAAGCCGCATCAAGAGTGCTTCATCATTTGACGGGTTTACGGGATATTTATATGGAGCAATTGTATGCTTTTAGCAAGGTGGATCGCGATCCGGCGGAACGAACCATTTCGGTGGCCTACTATGCTTTGATTGATATTGCAACCCACGACACTTCCCTTATAAAGCAAAATTCTGCGCAATGGTTTGGTTTAAAAGATTGTCCCAAACTTATTTTTGACCACGATCGAATGGTGCTGCACGCCATTGCCCGGTTGCGCCGGAAAACCAGTAACAATCCCATTGGTTTTGAGTTGCTTCCCGAAAAATTCACAATGAAGCAATTGCAAAATTTATACGAGTCCATCTTAGACAAGGAACTCGATAAAAGAAACTTTATCAACAAAGTAAATGCTTTGGACATATTGGTCAAGTTGGAAGAAAAAGACATGTCGGTTTCCCGTAAAGGGGCCTACCTCTTTAAATTTGACGAAGAAAAATACAAAGCCAAAGTAGAGGAAGGGTTTAGTTTTAAATTGTAAAAGTTTTTCACCTCAAAAAATCCTTTTACCTTAGAGGAAGATTTTGCTCCTAAATGAGGCTTGCTACATGAAATCAAATTTACACCTCACAGCTTTACAAATTCCTTTGGTGTGGGAGGCACCCCAAACAAACCGGGCGTACATAGATGTGCAATTACAGGCAATTTCTAACCCAACCGATCTAATTCTTTTACCCGAAATGTTTACTACGGGATTTACAATGCATCCTGAAAAAATAGCAGAACCCATGGACGGTCCTACTGTTCAGTGGATGCGGTTGTGGGCGGAGCGTTTGGAGGCTGCTTTGGCAGGGAGCATCGTCATTCAAGAAGGAGGTCAATTTTTCAACCGGATGCTTTTTGTGTGTCCAGACGGAACCCTACATTATTACGACAAACACCATACGTTTACTTTGGCTGGGGAAGATCAGGTATATACTGCCGGACGTCAGGCGGGAATCATTACTTATATGGGATGGAAAATTTGTTTACGCATTTGTTATGATTTGCGTTTTCCGGTTTGGTCCCGAAATACACAAGATTACGATTTGTTGATCTATGTTGCCAACTGGCCCACCCCAAGAATACAAGCTTGGGATATACTTTTGCAAGCTCGAGCCATAGAGAATATGAGTTTTGTGGCTGGGGTCAATCGCATCGGGCAAGATGAAAAAGGGCATACCTATCCCGGGCATACCGCCCTCTACGACGGCCTGGGTAAGCGACTCTCGGGAGCATTGAGTACTGCAGAAAAGGCCGTTACTACCGAGCTTAATTATCTGGAACTTCAAGCACTACGGAAGCGGTTGCGCTTTCTGGAAGATCGGGATAATTTTGAATGGTGTTAAACGTCTCGTTCATATCCCAATTGGCTCTTAATTCAATTTCTTTCCAAAAATAGATCACCTCTTCGGGTTGGATTTTTTTCAAATAATTACCCGTGTCCCATTTTTTGTTTCCATTGGTGTCCAAGATCAACCGAATACGGTATTTTCCTGCAGAAAGCATATTAAAGGAATACAGATTCCCGGCTTGTTTTTCATCGTAATAACGCACCACCTTATCGTTATTGAGCAATTGAACAATGATGGGCGATTCGGGATAATGGTTCACCAATCGCAAGGCGATGTTGCCGTAATCTTCAATTTTCTTGGTGCGCACCTTAAAGCTTAGCGTGTCGTGCGTATGTCCCCAAAAATCTTGGAGCGCATTGGGAAAGAGTTTGATTTGATAGCGGTCATTGGGCAAAACTTCAAAATGGACATAAATGCGATCGTAGTTTTCTTGAATTTTAAATCGTGCCGGAATGGGGACCGTGTCCAAATGAAACACCCTCAATTGGGTGCTGTCAGTTTTTACAATCGGCAAATTGGATTGCAATTCAAACTGTTGCGTCAGGTCTAAATTCCCCTTGATAAAAGCACTTATCACTAAGGAATCTTTGATGGGATTTTTAAACTGCACTTTTTTAATACGCAAGGTGTCCAGGATTTCCAATTCGAATTTCAGCGAATCCAAAACGGTTTCACCGCTGTTAAACCAATAGTTCAAACTGTCCTTTTCCCGATCTTTAGTCACCAAAAATTCAAAATCGTCGGGTACTTCGCTAACCATCCGAAAAGCCTGCTCTTCATAGGCGCCAAAGTAGGCCAATGCAATGTGATGATCATTGATGAACGTAGGACCCTCCCAGGCAAAGTTGGTTTTTTCTTTAAAGAGTCTAAGATTAATGATCGAGTCTTGAGGCAACTCTATCGGATGTTCCAAAAATCCAATTTTATCTACATTCTGATCGAAAAGATAATTTCCCGCAACGTCCTCCAAAGCAATCAGTTGGTATTTTCCAGCGCGAATATTTTGAAATTTATAGAGTGTAGTGTCCAAGGTGCTGGTCACAAAAAAAGGTTTTTTGTGATAGATGGTAGAATCTGTATGGGTGCTGTCTATGGGATAGAGCTGAAGTGATATAAAAGATTCTGGAAATTCCTCGAAGGCATCATCCACTTTGCCTCTCACATAAAGCGAATCAATTTGTGCTCCGGTGGAAAGGGTGTAGGTGAGGTAAGGACTGGTATTTCCTTCATTAAAATCCTGTATGCTTTCACCAAAATTGAAGGTGTAAGTAGTATTGGCTATCAGGCTGTCTAGAAGTTTGATGACAACTTTTTTGGAGGCTCCGGTGGTAGGGTTTACGGTGTATTTACTTCTTTCAATGGGCGGAGAGATAATCAATTGTTTATTAACATCTTTCAGTTTTACAAACTCATTAAAAGTGAGGCGAATTTCATCCTTATCAAAAAAGACGGTATTCATTTTAGGGCTGGCATTGATCAGTACGGGAGGAATACTATCCTTGGGACCTCCAGTGGGCGAGGCACGTTTGGCACATTGCACCAAAAAGAGTAGCAGTAGTAAAGCACTAAAAAACCGATACCTAGAAATCATACCTTCGAAATTCTTCGCAAAATAACACATTATTCCGTTTACAACCTACACGCCAAGGCAGCGATACTGACTTTTGCTTGGGGAATTTTTAAAAGTTCTTGTGCACAAGCGGTGAGCGTTGCTCCGGTGGTGATGACGTCGTCCACTAACAAAAAATGAGGCTTTTCTAACTTAGAAGTGGATTGTAAAAGAAATGCATCTTTTACTTCTTTCCAACGACCGCTCCCCCCAATTCGTGCCAACTGTTGGGTGTTTTTTACTCTTTTTAAAAGTCCTTCTGCCACCCTTACCCCCAATTTTTTCTCTAATTCTTTGGCAATCACAAAGGCTTGGTTGAAGCCCCGTTTTCTTTTTCTTCGACGGTGCAAAGGAACCGGAACTATGTGTGTAATGTTTTGGTAGAAAGGACTTTGTTGCAGTTGTGTCCCCAACCATGTGGCCAAATATTTTCCCAAGCCCACATTTCCTTCATATTTAAACGCATGAACCAAATGTGCGACGACCCCTTGTTTATGAAATTGAAAAAGTGCGCAAGCCTGGAATAGCTCAAAACGCATGCGTAAATGTTGCTGTAAAACATTTTCTTTTTGTAAATAAAAATCAGTCACCGACAAGCCCATAGCACAAGCGGTGCAAAAGTATTTTTCATAGGTTTCCAAAGGGTCTTCGCATCCCAAACAATACCTTGGAAAAAGGACATCAACAAAGGATTTGAAATAAAGGGTAAGATTTTTTTTCACAGAAACAGAAATAGAGCCTTTTAAAGATAACAAAAAGATTTATTTTTGCGGCTATGTCAACACAAACAGATCAATTCAAAAAAGTTATTTCCCATGCCAAGGAGTATGGTTTTGTATTTCCCTCCAGCGAAATTTACGACGGTCTCAGTGCCGTATATGATTATGCACAAAACGGGGCAGCCTTAAAAAATAACCTCAGAACCTATTGGTGGAAATCCATGGTGCAATTGAATGAAAACATTGTAGGGATTGATGCCGCCATTTTTATGCATCCCACCACCTGGAAAGCTTCCGGTCATGTGGACGCCTTCAATGATCCGTTGATTGACAACAAAACATCCAAAAAGCGGTATCGTGCCGATGTATTGGTGGAAGATCATGTGGCCAAGATTGAAGCCAAGATTGAAAAGGAAGTGGAAAAAGCGGCCAAACGTTTTGGTGCCGATTTTGACCAAGCGCAGTTTAAAAGTACCAACCCCAGAGTGGTTGCTTATCAAGAAGATGCGGCAGCCATCTTAAAACGATTGGGACAATCTTTGGAAAAAGAAGATTTGGCCGATGTAAAAGCATTGATTGAGGAATTGGAAATTTCATGTCCTGAAACTGGGTCAAGAGATTGGACGGAGGTCAAACAATTCAACTTGATGTTTGGCACCAAGTTGGGTGCCTCTGCCGATACAGCCATGGATTTGTATTTGCGTCCCGAAACGGCTCAAGGAATTTTTGTCAACTTTCTCAATGTTCAAAAAACAGGACGAATGAAGCTTCCTTTTGGGATTGCCCAAACTGGAAAGGCTTTTCGAAATGAAATCGTTGCGCGGCAATTCATTTTTAGAATGCGCGAGTTTGAACAAATGGAGATGCAATTCTTTATTCCTCCTGGCACCCAGCAAAAATGGTATGAGCATTGGAAAGCAACCCGATTAAAATGGCATCTGGCTTTGGGCTTGGGAAAAGAAAATTATCGTTTTCACGATCACGAAAAATTGGCGCACTATGCCGATGCTGCAGCGGATATTGAATTTCGTTTTCCCTTTGGATTCAAAGAATTAGAAGGAATCCATTCGCGCACGGATTTTGATTTGAGCAGTCATGAAAAATACACCGGAAAAAAACTACACTATTTTGATCCCGAACGCAACGAAAGTTATGTTCCCTATGTCGTGGAAACTTCCATTGGTTTGGATCGGATGTTTTTGGCTGTATTTTCAAATGCATTGACCGAGGAAACCTTGGAGGATGGTTCTGTCCGAACGGTATTAAAATTGCCTCCCGCATTGGCACCCACCAAAGTAGCGGTGTTGCCTTTGGTGAAAAAAGACGGACTTCCCGAATTGGCGCGCTCCATTGTTGGCGATTTAAAATGGAGTTTTGAAACCACCTATGACGAAAAAGATGCCGTGGGACGACGCTACAGAAGGCAAGATGCCCTAGGAACTCCCTATTGTGTTACCGTGGATCACCAAAGTTTGGAGGATCAAACCGTAACCCTCCGAATGCGCGACACCATGTTGCAAGAACGCATTGCCATAAATGACATTAAGCAAATTGTCGGAGCAGAAGTTGCGATAGAAAAGCTTTTGCGAAAACTTTAAAAACGTTTGCCGATAGAAAGTCCCACCCGAGGGTAGGCTTCTATGCGTTGGTTGTTTAAAAATCGCCCGGCACCAGCAAACACCTCGAAGGAATAGTTGTTGAAGTTGATGAATTTATAACCCACGGCAACACCTAATGCAATCCCAAAATATTCTTCAAGATAGAGGTTGCCCATTTGATAATTGAACTCGTCTGTGTATTCAAAATACTCGGTTTCTCCGAGATTCAACCCGGCAAACACCTCCGTAAAGAGACCCTTATTGTCTAATTTATTTTGTCGTTGGAAGTAAATCCGGTAATAGGGTGCTACTTCTATTTTTTCGTACCGATATCCTTCATCCCACCCAAAATTGACAAAACCATAGACTCCAAAACTGGAAGAAGAATTGAGGAAATGTTCAAAGTTCACCCCCAAAGCGGGCATGATGAGCAACTCCAACATATTGAGTTTAATTTCATTATTAAATTTAGGGGTTTCTTCAAGCGGAGTCTCGGAAGGGGTTTCTTGTGCCAAAAGGAATCCAGGAAGAAACACTAAAGAAAGGAGTAGCGAGCGGATTTTCATAGGTTTTAAGTTTAGTCCAAAACTAACTCAAATTTTATACCACAAAGGCATTCCTTTGGATATGTTTTGATAATGAGGAGGATTTTTTATCTTCGTAAAAAAGAATTTGAAAATACTTTCCTACAATGTCAACGGAATACGTGCAGCCTTGAATAAGGGCTTTGCAGATTGGTTGAAAGCCACTGCCGCCGATGTCATTTGTATCCAAGAAACCAAAGCCCTGCAGGAACAGGTAGATACTTCGCTACTGGAGGATTTAGGCTATCATCATTATTGGTTTTCCGCTCAAAAAAAAGGCTACAGTGGAGTCGCTATTTTTTCCAAAACTGCTCCCCAAAACGTAGAATACGGCAGTGGAATTGACCATATGGACTTTGAAGGGCGAATCATTCGCGCTGATTTTGAGGGCGTTTCTGTGATGAGTTTGTATTTGCCTTCGGGCACCAACATGGAACGACTAGGCTATAAATTTCAGTTTATGGACGAGTTTCAACAGTATATCAATACATTAAAAAAGACCCATCCCAAGCTCATCATTTGTGGAGATTATAACATTTGTCATCAAGCCATAGACATACACGATCCGGTGCGTAACAAAAATGTGTCGGGTTTTTTGCCCGAAGAACGGGCTTGGTTGGATGCCTTTATGCACTCCGGATTCATCGATTCGTTTCGGTATTTGAATCCCGAACCCCATCAATACAGTTGGTGGAGTTATCGCGCCAATGCCCGAAACAACAACAAAGGGTGGCGGATTGATTATGCTTTGGTGAGTGAGGCACTTAAAGAAAATATTCAAAGATCGTTTATACTCCCAGAGGCCAAGCATTCGGATCATTGTCCTGTTGGAGTTGAAATTCATATTTAATCCATGAAAAAAATAGTTGTTCTCATCGCTTTTATTGCCCCTCTGGTTTTCACGAATTGTGTTTCCTCAAAAGTCTTTCAGGATTTGGAAAGTCGTTATGCCAAAGCAAAAAATGAAATCCGTACTTTGGAAGCTTCCCAGGATTCATTGCAGCTTGCTTTAAAGGAACGGGAAACACAGCTGGAAAGCGCTCAAAAAGCTTTGAAACAAAGCCATTTAGCGGCAAATGAATTGCAAATGGCTCTTGCTCAATTAAAAGAGGATTATGTGCTTTTAGGCAAAAGTAGCGACCAAAAAATTCAGGAAAGTATTGCTCAAAATAATGCATTGTTAAAAGAGATTGCGTTGAAAGAGAGTGCTTTGTCAGCGCGCGAAGAACGCGTCGACCAATTGGAAGAACTCATTGCTTTGAAAGAGGCTGCATTGAGCGAATTAAAACAGCGTTTATCCGATGCCCTATTAAACTTTAGGGGAAAAGGTTTGACGGTGGAGCAACGCAATGGAAAGGTCTATGTCTCCATGGAAAACAAGTTACTCTTTCAATCTGGGCGATGGGATATTGAAGCGGAAGGAAAGAAAGCGATTCGTCAATTGGCTGCCGTACTTCAAGACAATCCGGACATATCTATTTTGATAGAAGGCCATACGGACAATGTGCCCTTTAGCGGACAAGGGGGCTTGGAATCGAACTGGGACTTGTCCACCAAACGCGCCACTGCTGTAGTGAATATTCTTTTGGAAAACGACCAACTGCTTCCTCAAAACCTCACCGCCGCCGGGCGTAGCGAATATATTCCCATTGCACCCAACAGCACCCCCGAAGGAAGAGCTTCCAATCGTAGAATTGAAGTCATATTAAGCCCTCAATGGGACGAGATTAATGCATTATTAAATAACTAAATTTATGGAATACAACGTACTGCCAGACACTGACATCAAAGTCAGCAAGATTTGTTTGGGCACCATGACCTGGGGAAGGCAAAATAACGAGGCCGAAGGACACGAGCAAATGGATTATGCCTTGGATCAAGGGATCAATTTTTTTGACACAGCAGAGCTCTATCCAGTTCCCCCAAGAAAAGAAGAACAAGGGGAAACAGAACGCATTATTGGAACGTGGTTTAAAAAAACAGGAAACCGAGAAAAAATAATTTTAGCTTCTAAAATTGCTGGACCTGCCGGATTTACCCAACACATTAGAACCGACAAAGGATATTCCAAAAGAACCATAGACATCGCCATAGAAGGAAGTTTAAAACGCTTACAAACAGATTATATTGATTTATATCAATTGCACTGGCCGGAACGCAATACCAATTATTTTGGAAAACGCGGTCACGACTATGTGGCGGGAGAAGTGTGGGAAGAAAATTTTGAAATTATCTTAGATGCACTCAACGATCACATCAAGGCGGGGAATATCCGCCACGTTGGACTGTCCAACGAAACCCCCTGGGGAACGATGCGCTTTTTACAAGCTCAAAATGAAAATCGTCCCAAGATGCGAACCATTCAAAATCCTTATTCGTTGTTGAATCGCACTTTTGAAGTAGGAAACGCAGAAGTGTGTCATCGGGAAAATGTAGGATTGTTGGCCTATTCGCCACTGGCTTTTGGAGTGTTAAGCGGGAAGTATCGTAATGGAAATCTACCTAAAAATGCACGTGTAACAATATTCCCACATTACGATCGCTACAGCAATGAGCAATGTAACAAAGCGGTTGATCTCTATCACGATTTGGCCACTAGAAATGGCATGACGCTCACCCAGATGGCTTTGGCTTTTGTGAATGATCGCCCGTTTATGACGAGTAATATTATTGGTGCAACCTCTTTAGCGCAACTAAAGGAGAATATTCATAGTATTCACACCAAACTCTCCTATGAAGTGATTGCCGAAATTAATGAAATTCAAGAATTGGTTCCCAATCCGGCACCCTAATCAAAGAGAATATTTTTCAATTAAGAGCTTCCACTTTTCCAGTCTAACTCAACTGTGGAATCGCATCGATCAATTTTTGGGTATAGGGGTGTTTGGGATGGGCGTATAAAGCATCCGCCTCCTGGAGTTCAACAAGTTTGCCTTGTTCCATAACCATCACCCGATCGGACATGTATTTCACCACGGATAGGTCGTGAGAAATAAATAGATAGCTCAAGCCCAACTCTTTTTTCAGGCGATTGAGCAAGTTGAGCACTTGAGCTTGTACCGAAATATCTAAAGCCGCCACGCTTTCATCACAAATCAAAATCTTTGGGGCTGTCGCCAGGGCTCTTGCAATAACGACTCGTTGGCGTTGTCCTCCCGAAAGCTCGTGCGGATAGCGTTCAAAAAAGTCCCCAGACAAACCCACTTGCTCCAATAATTGATGGGCATAATCCAGTTGTTCGTAGGTTTTTTTAATTCGATGTACCTCTAGAACTTCCACGATGGCATTTCCAATGCTTTTTAGTGGATGCAGGGCAGCAAAAGGATCTTGAAAAATAAATTGAATATCGCGCCGGAGCTGTTTTAATTCATTGGTTGTGGGGTTATGAATCCGTTTCCCTAGATACCGGATTTCACCCAAAGAGGGAGGGTCTAGGAAAATTAAGGCCTTTGCGAGTGTTGACTTTCCACAACCCGATTCCCCCACCAGTCCAAGGGTCTCACCGGGGTAGAGCGAAAAATCCATTTGTTCAATGGCCGTAAACCGTTGCAAAGGGCGCAATAGCCGTTTGCGATCGTAGTGTTTCACCAAACCTTTGACGGTTAGCAACGGAGTTTGTTGGTAGAGGACTTGCTGTTTTTTTTCTCGCATTTTTGTGGAAACGATTTCCGGACGATATGCTCCTTTCTGATAATCCTCCAAAGTGGGTAAGGTTTTCCATCGCACTTTTGCAGAGGGTCTGGCAAATAACAGTCCTTTGGTGTAGGGATGTTGTGGATGTTCAAACAATTCCACAGCGGTATTTTCTTCCACCACTTGTCCTTGATACAACACCACCACACGATCCGCCAATTGACGTACCAACGCAAGATCATGGGAAATAAAGAGGATACTCATTCCGTGACGTTTTTGTAATTGTTGTAAAAGAGCAATAATCTCTTTTTGGACGGTTACGTCAAGTGCAGTAGTGGGTTCGTCGGCGATCAAAAGTTGGGGTTTGCACAGCAAGGCCATCGCAATCATGATGCGTTGTTTTTGTCCTCCGCTCAGCTCGTGGGGATAGGACTTGAAAATGCGTTCCACCTGCTCCAATTGCACCTCTTTCAAAGCCGCATACACGGTAGCTATTTGAGTGGCTTTGCTCAGGGATTGATGGTGTTGTAAAACTTCCAAAAGTTGCGTGCCACAACGCATGGAAGGATTTAGGCTGGATTGAGGTTCTTGAAAAATCATTCCAATGGAACGCCCTCGCAGTTGCTGCCAATCTTTGGGAGTGCATCTCCGAAGGTCTTTCCCATCGAAATCCATTTTTGCTGCTTGAAGTTGCGTGTTTTTGGGTAATAATCCCAATAAACTCAATGCGGTAATGGACTTTCCACTTCCGGATTCACCCACCATTGCAACGATCTCTTTGGGATAAACCTTTAGAGAAACCTGCCGTAAAATAGGTTGACCCCCAATGGCCAAATCGATGGCTTGGAGGTCAACAAGTGGTTGAATGGGCTTCATGCTATATACGCATTAAGCAGCGTGGAGATTAAAGGTTCATTTTCTTCAACTCCGCTGCTGCAAAATTGGCGGCTCTTGCGGTCAAAGCCATATACGTGAGCGATGGATTCTGATTGGCCGATGAGGTCATACAGGCACCGTCGGTAACAAATACATTTTTCACACTGTGCAATTGATTGTGTTTATTTAAAACCGATGTTTTTGGATCGTGTCCCATACGCGCAGTTCCCATTTCGTGGATTCCTTTTCCAATGGGCGCATTGGAATCGTAGATATTAACATCTTTACAACCCGCAGCTTCCAGCATTTCTGCGGCTTGCACTTTCCAGTCTTCTTTCATTTTTCGTTCGTTCTCTTTGAATTCCGCATCAAAAACGATGGTGGGTAAGCCCCATTTATCCAGTTTTTCGTAGTTCAAGCTCATGTGATTTTCGTGATAGGGTAAAACTTCTCCAAAGCCACCCATCCCGATATTCCATCCTCCGGGATTGAGCATTTCTTTTTTGAATTCTTTACCATAGCCCAATTCTGCAACGGCTTCTCTCCAATTGGATCGGCTTGCTCCTCCTTGATATCCATAACCTCTAAGGAAATCTACTTTTTCACTATTTTTCCCAAGATTTCTGAAGCGAGGAATATAAAAACCATTGGGTCTTCTTCCGGTAAAATAATTGTCTTTAAAACCCTCAAAGGTTCCTCCGGCACCACTTCCCAACTGGTGATCCATAATGTTGTGTCCGAGTTCACCACTATCGTTGCCCATTCCATTGGGAAAGCGCTCCGATTTGGATTGCATCAAAATAGCGGTAGAAGCCATGGAAGAAGCACAAAGAAAAACTACTTTGGCACTAAACTCCAATACTTCTTTGGTATTGGCGTCAATTACACGAACCCCAGTGGCTTTTTGAGTGTTGTCGTCATAAAGCACTTCTGCTACAACTGAATCAGGACGCAGTGTCATATTTCCGGTGGCTTCAGCGGCCGGGAGGGTAGAGGAGTTGGAGCTAAAATAGGCGCCAAAAGGACAACCTCGGTCGCAGCGATTTCTGAATTGACAGGCGGTTCTTCCAGCGCCATCTTTGGCACCTTGAGTAATATGCGCCACCCGACCAACGGTCATGATACGATCCTTATAATTGCTGGCAATGCTTTCTTTGACGTGATTTTCCAAACAGTTCAATTCCATGGGAGGTAAAAATTCACTGTCCGGAAGTTGCGGCAAGTTCAACGCCTCACCACTCACTCCAATATATTTTTCAACATGCGTATACCAAGGTGCAATATCGTTATATCGAATGGGCCAATCTACTCCGATACCTTCTTTGGCATTGGCTTCAAAATCAAGATCACTCCAACGATAGGTCTGTCTTCCCCAAATTAGAGAACGACCACCCACTTGTGTTCCACGAATCCAATCAAAGGGTTTTACTTCCTGATAGTCGTGATCGGAATCTTTGTTGTAAAAATGTCTTTTGGTTTCATTGACTCCCCAGCGGCGTTGTTTGTTGTAGTCTTTTAATACCTCTTGTGGCGTTGCTCCCCCATGGGGCAGGTCCCAAGGGTCGAGATGCATGGTGGGATAATCTTCCACGTGTTTAACCATACGTCCTCTTTCTAAGACGAGGGTTTTAAGTCCGTTTTCACAAAGTTCTTTGGCCGCCCATCCGCCGCTAACACCGGTTCCTACAACGATAGCGTCGTATTGCGTTTCAGTTGAATTATTGATATACATTGGTGATTAATAGTTTTAAAAATTTAAGATACTATTTTTTTGAAAGGTCGGATTCATTTTTTGAATAAAAAACTTCTTCTTCGGACAATAATTGTTCATTTCGCAGTTTTAGGAATACTTGTGCAACGGTCAAAACGTCGCGTTCGCAATATCGAGCAATGCGATCCAAATCCTTTTCTTCATAATACACTTGCGCCACCTGACTGCCGTCTATATCATCTTTTGGCGAGGGGATGCCCAAAACATAGGCCATCAATTTTAAAGAGGTATAATGCTTGTAATCTCCAAAACGCCATAAATGCAAGGTGTCTAAATGAGGTACTTCCCAGGGTTTCTTGTTAAACAATTGCAAGGTTTTGGGAATCTCAATTTGATGAATTAGCATTCGCCGAGCTATATAGGGGAAGTCAAATTCTTTGGCATTATGCCCACAAAGCCGGTGTTTGGCAGTGCCAAAATGTTGATTAACAAGTATTTTAAACTCTTTGAGGAGTTGGGCTTCCTCTCCAAGAAAAGATTTTAATCGAAAGGCTCTGGGGTGTTGTTGCGGAGTAAAGTATCCAACCGAGATACAAATGATTTTTCCAAATTCTGCCCAAATTCCCGCACGCTCGTAAAATTCTTCGGCACTAAATTCTTCTTTGCGCTGATATTTAGATTTTTCATCCCATAGGTGTTGCTCCACAGCCGGAACAGCAGCATAATAGGGGTAGTTGGGCACCGTTTCGATGTCCAAAAACAATATTTTCGTCAGGTCAAGATGTTGTAGCATTTTGATTCATTTCCAAAGCAGCATCCATATATTGGTAGATGTCTTCTGTAAAAGGATCGTCCGGATCGATGGATTTCCCTTTCAGATGTCCCAAACGGACGACCATTAGATTTAAATCCGGAAATGTGATGACGTATTGTCCCAAATGCCCCCGCATCATAAAAACGCGGTGTTGTCTGTAGTTTTTAAGCCACCAGCCGTAGCCGTATTCAGGACTTTCTTCAAATCTTGGACGGATTGAAGTTGCAATAAAGGTACTGTCCAACAATTGTTTTCCATTCCATTTTCCATGGTCTTTGTACAATTTTCCAAAGCGTGCAAAATCTCTAGCATTGGAAGCCAAACAGCAATACGCTTTCACTCGTTTATTTTCCTCGCTATCCCATTGCCATGCGCTTTCACTTTCAGCACCCATGGGGTTCCAAAAAGATTGATATAAATAATCCGACAGTTTTTTTCCGGTGGCTTTTTCCAATGCCATTCCCAAAAGTTGGGTGGCACCACTTTTATAAATAAAAGCTTTGCCTGGTTCAATATCAATGGGTTGGTCTAAAATGAGTTCATCTAAATTGGAAACAAAATAGGAAGCTGTCGTAACAGATAAAGGGCTGTAATAACTTTCGTCCCATTCCATGCCGGAGGACATGCTGGACAAATCTCCCAGCGTTACTCGGTCGGCATACGATCCCTTGAGTTCCGGAAAAAAATCTTTAACGGGTTGGTCTAAACTTTTTACATGACCCTCGTCTATGGCTTTGCCCAAAAGTGCTGAAACAATACTTTTCACCATAGAAAAAGAATTGCTTTTGGAAGCCACTCCATAGCCGTCGTAGTAGTTTTCGTAAAGTAAACTATCGTTTTTAATCACCATAAAAGCAACCGTTCCTGTGGTTTTGTGATATGCTTCCAAAGATTCCGATACACTCCATTGGTTGTATTGTTTGGCCAGTGGCCAGGCTTGCGGATTTTCGGAGGGAGGAAGCGTAGCATTGTCAAAATATTTATAATCGTCCAAAAAGGCAGTCGTATGCCCATTAAAATAAATTTTGGAAACGGCATTGAGCAAATAACTATAGTCGGAGATATAGAGCAGTCCAATCAACAGGGCAAGGACGAATAGAAACGTTTTGAGAAATTTTTTCATGGTAAATTTTTATAAATCTAATGATTTTTGAACGGGATATCCTTCATGTTCTAAAAGTTTGACTTTATTTTCCAATCCTCCGGAATACCCCACCAACGAACCATCACTTCCGAGGACACGGTGGCAAGGAATGGCAATCAATATGGGGTTTTTTCCAATGGCATGGGCAACCGCTCGTATGGCTTTAACATCGCCGTGTTTTCGAGCGAGATTTAAATAAGTAGTGGTGGTGCCAAAAGGAATCTCCAATAAGAGTTTCCAAATTTTGACCTGAAAGGCTGTTCCTTCCATGGTTAAGGGAAAAGAAAAGCTGCGAGAAGTCTGGTTAAAATAGGCTTCCGTTTGTTTAACGACGGTGTGTTGAAAAGCTGTTTGTGGAGCCGTAAAGTTGTCGGGTGTTGAAACAAATTTCAATGCCGTCACTCCTTCTTCAGTTCCAGTAAACTCCATCGTTCCAAATTTTGAATTGGCGTGCCAGCGTTCCATGAGTAAACCAAAAAAATTAATAGCCTCTGTTTTGTAAAGTTAAACATTTATCTTTCTTTTGGGCGAATTAAGTAATTTAACCTATTAAATGTTTTGTTTATGAAAAATCAATTGCAATTTGAATGGGAAGGTGTGATGCCCGCTATAACCACCCAATTTGACGCAGCAGGAAATTTAGACCTCAATGCCTTTAAAAAAAATCTAACGGCTCAATACAATGCCGGAGTACATGGGATTATTTTGGGAGGAACTTTAGGGGAAGCCAGTACGCTTTCGGAGGAGGAAAGAAAAACATTATTGACCACAACCCTTGAAGTGGTGGGAGGAAAAATCCCTGTCATTATGAACATTGCTGCTCAAGCAACTTCGGAGGCAGTTCAAGCGGCTCAAAATGCAGAAGCACAAGGAGCCGATGGGTTGATGCTCCTCCCTCCCATGCGCTACTATGCCACTGATACCGAAACGCTTACCTATTTTGCTGAAGTGGCTCAAGCCACCTCCTTGCCCATTATGATTTACAACAATCCGGTGGATTATAAAATTGAAGTGACTTTGGAGATGTTTGAGGCCTTGACAAAATATAAAAACATTACAGCGGTGAAAGAATCTACCCGAGATGTCACCAATGTTACTCGAATGATCAATCGCTTTGGAGATCGGTATAAAATCCTGTGTGGCGTGGACACCATTGCTATGGAATGCCTGTTGATGGGCGGCCAAGGTTGGGTGGCCGGTTTAGTAGATGCTTTTCCAGAGGAAACCGTAGCGATTTATACCTATTGCAAAGCAGGGGAATGGGAAAAAGCAAGAGCCGTATTCCGCTGGTTTTTGCCTCTTTTGGAGTTGGATATTTCCCCCCAATTGGTACAAAACATCAAATTATGTGAAGTCGCCACCGGTTTAGGAACGGGTTATGTACGCAAACCACGACTCCCACTTTCCGGCGAGGCATTAAAAAAAGTAGAAAAAATAATTAAAGAAGGCATGGCACAGCGCCCTCAAAAACTTGACTATAAAAATTATCGATGATAACAGGAAAAAATTTAGTGGCTGGAAATTGGCAAACGACTTCTTCAGCACATCAATTCAAAACATTTAATCCAAAAACTGTAACGCCGCTCCCTACTGCTTTTGAAGAAGCTACGGAAGCTCAAATTGATGCTGCCGTTGTGGAGGCTGCTGCCGTGGCAGCCCATTTTGCGGGAACAAGTTTTTCAGAACGGGCTCAATTTTTAAAAACCATACAAGAAGAAATTCAAGCGCATACCTCTGAAATTTTGGAAATCTATATGGCTGAATCAGCACTTCCGGAGGGGAGAGCCAAGGGAGAATTGCAACGGACTTTAGATCAGATCGAACGATTTATTGAATTGCTAAAGGAGGGGTCTTTTGTTCAAGCAACGCTGCACACTCAAGGCCCCGATTTAAGAAAAATGCTTTTCCCGATAGGACCTGTGGTGGTTTTTGGAGCGAGTAATTTTCCATTGGCGTTCTCTACAGCGGGTGGAGATACTATTTCTGCTCTTGCAGCGGGCTGTCCCGTTATTGTAAAAGCCCATCCGTATCATGCAGGCACCAGTGAATGGGTTGCGCAAGCCATACACCGTGCCCTCAAAAAATGTGATTTACCTTTGGGAATATTTTCACACCTGGGGGGGCAATCTCATGCGGTGGGGCGTCAATTGGTATGTCATCCTTTGGTCAAAGCGGTTGGATTTACTGGAAGTTTTGCTGGCGGGAAAGCGCTCTATGACTTGGCGCAGCAAAGAGCATGTCCCATTCCTGTATTTGCGGAAATGGGAAGCGTTAATCCCATTTTTATTTTGGAAAACAGATTAAAATCGGATGATGGTTTGAGTGAACTTTTAGCCGGATCTATCACCATGGGAACAGGTCAATTTTGTACCAACCCCGGGTTGATTGTCATTTGCGATCCTGCCCCCAACAGTAGCTGGGGAGTAGCTTTAGATGAAAAGATAAAAACGATGGAACTAGGACCGATGGTTCACAGTAATATTGAAACGAGCTATACCCACCAAATTTCGAAACTAAAAACGGAATTTAAGGAGCTTGCCATAGCTCCATCAGCAGCAAGTGGTGCATGTTTGGGGAGCGTTGAGGCTTCGTATTTTTTAGCGCATCCCACATTGGCAGAGGAGGTCTTTGGACCGTTTAGTTTAGTGGTGCATTGCAAAAACGCCAAGGAACAGTTGGCAGTTGCGGAAAGCCTTTCCGGTCAACTGACGGCGACGCTTTTAGGAGATATGGAGGATCAGCAACAGCTTCAGGCATTGCTTCCCATACTGCAAGCAAAAGTGGGAAGACTGCTTTTCGAAGGCGTCCCCACGGGTGTTGCAGTAACTCAGGCCATGCAGCATGGAGGGCCCTATCCTGCCACGACCGATAGCCGTTTCAGTTCCGTGGGTGTGGATGCTATCTACAGATGGTTGCGTCCTGTAGCCTACCAAGATTGTCCCAATGAATATTTGCCTGCAGCACTGCAAAATGAAAATCCTTTACAACTCCATAGACATTTGAACGGTGTCCTAACTAAGGCGATGGTATGAATCCCAAAGAACGACTCATTTTTGATTGCGTAGATGCCTATACGGCTGGAAATCCCGTTCGTTTGGTCAAAAGTCCCGCACCCCAATTGAAGGGTAATTCGATGGGAGAAAAACGCCTTTATTTTTTAGAACATTACGATTGGATTCGAACGGGTTTGATGTTTGAACCTCGAGGACACGATATGATGAGCGGAAGCTTTTTCTATGAACCTCATGCGGCCGAAAACGATGTTGCCGTTTTATTTATTGAGACCAGTGGTTGTTTACCCATGTGCGGACACGGGCTGATTGGCACGTTGACCATCCTTTTGGAAGAAAATTTGATTCAACCCAAGGATGCAGGACGTATAAAGGTAGAAACCCCGGCGGGTTTGGTGATTGCTTCCTATCAAAAAGAGGAAGAAAAAGTAAGTTCGATTCAATTCACCAATGTGCCTGCTTTTCTTGCCGCTTCAGAGCTTGAGGTGGATTGCTCTGGCTTGGGAAAATTGATTGTGGATGTGTCTTATGGAGGAAATTTTTATGCGATTGTGGACATTCAGAAAAATTTTAAAGGGATCGCCCATTATACTGCGGGGCAACTGATCGAGTGGAGCCGGGAACTGCGAAAAAAAATAAATGAACAACATTCGTTTCATCATCCCTTGGATAAAAAAATAAATGGCTGTAGCCATGTATTATGGGCGGGTGAACCCACCCAAGCGGGCAGCACTGCCAGTAATGCTGTGTTTTATGGAGATAAGGCGATTGATCGATCGCCCTGCGGAACAGGCACTTCTGCGCGTATGGCACAATGGTTTGCCAAAGGAAAACTGAAGGTGGGAGATACTTTTGTACACGAAAGTATTATTGGTTCCATTTTTAAAGGAAGGGTAGAAGCAGCTGAGCAAGTGGGAAATATTTTAGGGATGATTCCTAGCATTGAAGGCAGTGCGCGGATTATTGGCTACAATCAATTGATTTTAGACCCTGCCGATTCCTATGTAAAAGGTTTTCAAGTACTCTAGCGATGACACAAAAAAAAGTCATTGTGTTGGGAGGAGGTATCGTGGGTTTGTCCACAGCCTATTATCTCCAAAAAGAAGGACATCAGGTCGTGGTGGTCGATCAAGGGGCGATGGACGGTGGTGCTTCCCATGTCAATGCGGGTTACCTAACCCCAAGCCATATCGTGCCCATGGCTGCTCCGGGGATGGTTGCTAAGGGTTTCCGATGGATGTTTAATGCCTCCAGCCCTTTTTATATGAAACCGCGATGGGACAAGGATTTAATTTCGTGGGGATTGAAATTCATGAAATCCTGCACGCCCGAACATGTTCAACGATCCATGCAAGCCATTTTGGAGATCAATTTGTTCAGCAAACAATTGTATTTGGAAATGCAGCAATCGGGGACCTTGGATTTTCATTTGGAAACCAAAGGCTTGTTGATGGCCTATCAAACAACACATGCAGAAAAGGAAGAAGCGGAAGTTGTGGCTTGGGCAAGAGGTCTGGGATTGACCGTAAAACAGCTCGACCTAGCGGCGGTTTCGGCGATGCAGCCCAAGGCTCCGATGAACATTGCAGGAGCCTATTGGTATGAAAGTGATGCGCACAGTACGCCGGAAATTTTTATGAAAAATCTTCATACGGAGCTTCAAAATCAAGGGGTAGCCTTTATGTTGGAAACTGAAGTGACGGGTTTTCAAAAAACAAACAAACAAATTGCTGCCGTAGTGACCAATAAAGGAACTATTGCGGCGGATGAAGTTGTGCTTGCAACAGGTGCTTGGTCGGAAAAACTTTTAAAGCCTTTGGGGATTCGTCTCTCAATTCAAGCAGGGAAAGGCTATCGGCTGAATGTAGAAACGGAAACCGGCATTGCACTTCCTTCCATTTTACTCGAGGCGAAAGTTGCCGTGACGCCCATGCAGGGGTTTACTCGGTTTGCTGGAACCATGGAAATTTCAGGAATAAACCATCGTATTTTGCCTCAACGTGTAGCAGCTATCGCAAAAGCTGCACAGCAGTATTATCCGCAAATTGAAGTTTCCAAAAAAGCCATGGAGGCTGTTCAATGTGGTCTTCGACCGCTCTCTCCCGATGGCTTACCTTTTATTGGGAGACATTCGGCGGTAATAAATTTGGTGCTGGCAACCGGTCATGCCATGATGGGATGGAGCTTGGGACCCGCCACGGGAAAACTAGTCACAGAGTTGATTTCGGGGCAATCTCCGTCCATTGATTTAAAGCCCTTTGCACCGGAAAGGGGTTACGGGAATTAAAGGTGAAAGCATTTTTTATAAATTCAAAAACACACCTCCTGAGAAACTCGAAGCGCGGTAGATAACTTTTCCGTACAGGGGAGTGCTGGCTCCGAGTGAAATTCCCCATTTAGAACTTAAAAGCACCGCTATTTCTCCACCCAAAACCAAGCTTTCAATATTATTGGCAAAAATGGCTCCATTGGCATTGGACGCATCTAGCGTGCCGTTGTATAAGGGTTTGATCCAATGCATACGGGTGAGCAATAGGAGTTTTGATTTCAGAAATTGCGTTCCGGTTTCGGCATAACTATGAAGCTCATCCGAAAACCCTTCCGTGCGATTGTTATAGCCCAAATACGATTTAAAATAAAACCCTTGACCACCCAAAGAAAAACTTTTCCCTACATTCCCTTGCAGTAACTGATTGAATTCACCATCGCCCGTTTGGTAGCTGCCATCAATGCCGGCGGCATCGGCACCCGAAGGTATTCCTAGGGTCAAAGTGCCCGAAAAATGCCAGTTTTTTAGTTGGCCAAAACCATATTCAATCCCCAAATTGATATCGCCCAGTCCATTGTACACTTGACGAGGTTCATATTCTTTATTGTTGGTTTTTGAAACTTGCGCAAATTGATAATTTTTAACAAAAAAAGGAACATAAGCAATCAAATTGATTTTTTTACTCAGCCCGATTTGACCGTATAGACTGCTGATGAAGAGTCCGCGAGTGGCATTGGGATCAAGCTTTCCTTCATCCGTGAAATGCTCATTGGCCAAAAGCGACCAGCCCCCCAATTTTAGGTAGGCATCTCCTTTTTCTTTGATCCATTGGGCGTGGGACACAAAGTTGATGAGTAGGAATAGCGGGAGTAAATAATATTTCATCAGTCGTAGATTTTGGCTTCTCCCACTTTTACATTGAAGGGCTTACACCAGTATAAAATATATTGGTAGTCCATCAGTTCAATGCTGTTGGGAAGTTGGTAGGAATGTGCCCCTGCAAAAACGGTAACTTTTCCAATTTCATAAGCTCCTGCAGTGGTGTTGGCATTGTTGGACAAATAAACATACAGACCCGGAAGTGCTGTAGAGGCTTTGTAGTCTTCATCCAAGGAGAGGATTAATCCATTTTCACTTTCGGCAAGCGTAAAGCCCCCTTGTAGTGTATAACTACTTTTTGAAACAACTTTACCAGAAAAGGAAGTGATCATTTCCATGACGGGAGCGTTGACAAGAATTTGGTTGTGCGCTTGTATCAAAGTGCTCGAAATTTGAATTGAAACCGTAAGGGTTACGGTTCCCGACATGATTGCTTGAATCGTGCCATTGGCATCCACTTCGATAATGTCGTTGTTTGAACTTGTCCAGGTCACTTGGGGAGGCGTGGCAGGATTTCCCATTTCATCGGTGTAGGCAACTTCGAATTGATAACTGGTAGCGGCCGTAATTTGAGAAATAGCATTGGTAATGCTGAGGGTGGGTGTGACCGTGTTTTCCATGGGCATTTCTTCCTCCACTGGCATTTCCATCTCCTCTTCCACGGGGGTCTCAGGGGTTGTAGGTTCTAACACTACATTACTTTGAATGGATAAATTAATTTCATCGGTTAAAACAATTCCGTCGGGGGTAGTGAGGGTAGCGACGATTTGTACTGTTCCCACCTTTAAGGGGGTTGCATTTCCTTGTGCATCAATTTGTAAAAGCTCCGGATGGGAGCTTTCCCATTGGATCGAAGCGTTTTCTACGGCATCTCCAACATTGTCAAAATAGCGGGCAGTAAAAGTATACGAATTGCCAAGGGTTAATTCTGTGAAGGGGGTGGTGATTCTGAGAGAAGGAGGTACATAATCATCGATTAAATCAACCCCTCCGCAAGAAAGGAAACTAATGATAAATAAGAAATTTAAAAACCTGAAAGATTTCATGTCAAGGATTTGAGGTCTTGACAAAATTAAAGGATTTATTAGATCAAACGATATTTTTACAATAGTTTAACAGCATCTTCAGCAAAATAGGAGGCAATCAGTTGTACACCGGCGCGTTTAAAACTGATCAACTGCTCCATCATGACGGCGTCGTGATCGAGCCATCCTTTTTCGGCAGCGGCTTTTAACATAGCGTATTCCCCACTCACTTGATAGGCAGCAATGGGCACCGCTATCGTTTCTCTGAGATCGCGAATGATGTCCAAGTAGGCCAAACCCGGTTTTACCATGACGATATCCGCACCTTCTTCAATGTCCCGTTGCGTTTCAATCAGTGCTTCGTTGCGGTTGGCGAAATCCATCTGATAGGTTTTTTTATCCCCAAAACCCGGAGAAGAATCGAGTGCGTCTCGAAAAGGGCCGTAGAACGAAGAAGCGTATTTAGCACTATAACTCATAATAACAGTGTTTGTAAAATGGGCTTCCTCCAAACCTTTGCGGATGGATAAAATACGTCCGTCCATCATATCGCTAGGGGCTACCACATCGGCTCCTGCGGCAGCATGACTTAATGCCATTTTTGTCAAAATGGCAACCGTTGCATCGTTGACAATTTTTCCTTCTTGGACAATACCATCGTGTCCATAAGAAGAATAGGGGTCGAGGGCAACATCGGTCATGACCACCATTTCGGGAACGGCATTTTTCACTGTCTGTATGGCACGCTGCATCAGCCCATCAGGATTGAGTGCCTCTGTGCCTTGATTGTCTTTTAATGCATCTGGAACTTTGACAAACAGTAGTACTGCCTTTAGACCTGCTGCCCAAAGCGTTTTTACTTTTTGTGCAAGCAAGTCAGTGGACCATCGATGGTATCCCGGCATGGAAGGAATAGCCTCTTTGATTTGGGTACCCTCCACCACAAATAGGGGTACGATAAAATCGTTGGGAGTGAGCTGGTGTTCTTGAACGAGAGCTCTCAGGGATGCCGAGCTTCTTAGCCTTCTGTTGCGTTGTATGGGATACATAGTCGTCTTCTTAGGTTTGATCTGTTTCGTTTTCGTTTTCAGGAAGACTTTGGGGTTCTATATTCATTTCTACCGTAGTGCTTTCATCCTCCGCACCATTTGCCTCGGATTCCACAGTTTCAGCTTCGACAACTTCAGCGACTTTCTGCTGTTTTTTTATGGTTCCCAGCAGCATCACAAACATAGAACTTAAGATGACAATCAATAACACTCGTTCGTCGATAGGGCTTTCGTCTATGTTCATAAAGGACACTTCTTTCAATTGAAGGAAAAGGAGGATACTGATTAGCCCTCTTGGCGAAAGATAGGTCAAAGGACCGGGTTTCAATTTAAAAGTGGTCACACCAAAGTAGAAATAGCGCAATAACAGCATGGTTAGAAAAATAATTAAACCATAAATCAAGGGATCACTGCCATTGAAGTTTTGGATTTGAATGGAAAAGCCAAAAAATAAAAAGAAAAAAGTGCGTACAATAAAAGTAGATTCTGCTGTGAGGATATGAAATTCGTGCAGTCCTTTTTCGGTTTGTTCTAGGTCGAGGTATTTTCTTAAAAAGCGTGGGAGTAGAGTTTTTACATTGCTGAGGAAAATTCCAAAAATAAAAATGGTGACCAAAGCCGGTAAATGGAAGAACTTCCCGATGGCATAAACCAAAATGAGTAGCGCGAGGATCAAAAAGAATTTGACATGATGATCAATTTGTTTTAGCAAACGGAACAAAACGTAGGTGATGGCCAATGAAATTACAATAACGCCAATGATTTGGAGTCCCAAAGATACGAGGGGTGTGGCACCGATGAGTGCCTGACCAGACTCAAATTGGCGCAGCGCATAATTAAAAATCATAATCCCCAAGATGTCGGAAAAAGTGGATTCATAAACCACAAATTCTCGATCTTGACTCAGCATGCCCGCAGCGGAGGGAATTGCCACAGCACTACTGATGATGGAAAGCGGAATGGCATAGAGTACCGCAATTTGGGTTTCCATTAAAAATAAAAAGCCAAACAACCATTGCAGCACCCAAATATTGATGATAAGGATAAAAAATGCCGCTAAAAATCCTTTGATAATGACCGGAAGTTTTTGTCGGTTGATTTCCAATTCCACAGCACCTTCTAATACAATAAGGATCAGTCCGATGGTGCCCAAAACAGGAATAAGATTTTCTAAAAAACCGAAGTCATCATAGCCGTAAAAAGTGGTGATTGCTCGGACAATAATCCCTGTAAGCATCAACAAAATGACCGATGGAAATTTTGTTTTTCGAGCAAAAGCATCGAATAAATAAGAAAAAATAATCAGTAGGGGAAGAACGAATAAGATGGAAAGTGTACTCATGATTGAAGAGATTTAGCGTATTTAAGATATGAAATATTTATTTATCTTCATGGTTTATGCCCAGTTTCTGGGTTCTTTCAATACATCAATAAGCTTAGCTTCATCACTATTGGGTTCCGGATGGTGGTCATACCGCCATTGTACCGCGGGGGGCAAGCTCATGAGAATGCTTTCTATGCGTCCGTTGGTTTTTAATCCAAAAAGGGTTCCTTTGTCGTGCACTAAATTAAATTCAACATAGCGACCTCTTCGAATCTCTTGCCACTCTCGTTGCTCAGGCGTAAAGGGCAGGTCTTTGCGCCGACTCAAAATGGGGAGGTAGGCTTCCAAAAAGTGGTTTCCAACCGCGGTAACAAAAGCATAGCGATTCTCAATACTAAGACCCTTTTCGGCACGTAAATAATCAAAAAATAAACCTCCCAAGCCTCGTGCTTCGCCGCGATGCGCATTGTGAAAATAGCTGTCACATTTTTCCTTAAAGTCGGGATAAAAATCAGCATGGTGTGCATCACAAGCTTTTTTACAGCAGTGATGAAAATGTTGTGCATCCTCCTCAAAAAGATAATAGGGCGTAAGATCCAATCCCCCTCCAAACCATTGATCGACACAAGTTCCGGAAGCATCGTACATTTCAAAATACCGCCAATTGGCATGTACGGTGGGTGCCATGGGATTTTTGGGATGCAAGACTAAGCTGAGTCCGCAGGCATAAAAATCGACTTTTCCCACCTTAAAATAGGCTTGCATACTCTCCGGCAAAGGACCGTGCACCGCAGAAACATTGACGCCTCCTTTTTCCAAAGCGGCTCCATTTTCAATCACTCTACTATGACCGCCACCACCTTCGGGGCGTTCCCAAACATCTTCTCGAAAAGTAGCTTGACCGTCCACTTTTTCCAAAGCTTGAGTAATTTCATTTTGCAGATTTCTAATGTAGGTGTAAAATTTATTTTTCATGGAATTAAAATTAGGGGGTATAAGCTTTTACGGCATCGACAAATGCTTTGGCGTGGTCCACAGGAATATTGGGTAAAATTCCATGACCCAAATTGACAATGTATTTATCTTTTCCAAATTCGTCTATCATTTTTTTAACTCCCGCCTGAATGTCGGGTATGGGCGATAGTAGTCGTGCAGGATCAAAATTTCCTTGCAGGGTGATTTGTCCTCCCGACAGATATCGGGCATTTCGAGCGGTACAAGTCCAATCCACACCCAAAGCGGCAGCCCCGGAGCGACCCATTTCGTGCAAGGCAAACCAACACCCTTTTCCAAAAACAATCACCGGAGCATCGTCTTTGAGGGCGCTCACGATTTGTTGCAAATACGGCCAAGAAAAAATTTGATAATCTTCCGGCGACAACAAGCCCCCCCAAGAATCAAATAGTTGAACGGCATCTACTCCCGCTTTGACTTTTGCTTTTAGATAGGCAATGGTGGTGTCGGTGATTTTTTGAAGTAAGGCATGTGCCAGTTCGGGTTGGCTAAAGCAAAAACCTTTGGCAATATCGAAGTTTTTGGAACCTTGCCCTTGAACAGCATAACAAAGTAATGTCCAAGGGGAGCCCGCAAATCCAATCAAGGGAACCCGCTCGTTCAAGGCGTTTTGTGTCATTTTTACGGCATCCAATACATAGCCCAAATGTTCGTCTATGTCCGGAACAATGACTTGCTGAAGATCGGCTGCCGTTCGGATGGGATTAGGAATCCAAGGCCCCACACTATCTTTCATCTCCACGGGTATTTGCATGGCTTGCAGCACCACCAATATGTCGCTAAAAAGGATGGCCGCATCGGGTCCGACCTGATCGATGGGCATGATCGTAATTGCTGTCGCTAATTCGGGGGTTTGACAACGGGTAAAGAAATCGTATTTTGCTTTTAATGCCATAAAATCCGGGAGATAGCGTCCAGCTTGGCGCATCATCCAGACGGGTGGACGGGCAACGGTTTCTCCTTTTAGGGCTTTAAGAAAAAGATCATTTTTGAGCATAGTGTTGGGTGTAATACTGGTGAATACTGAGCAAAAGCTGACTTTCGTTGGGGGCCTTTGCAATGCTGTAATGGGAGGTGTACTTTTGTAATGTGCTGGCGGTAGTGCTGCCGATGCAAAATCCGTGGGTCGATGGATTCCAAGAATTTTGTTTAAAATAGCTTTCCACAGCGGAGGGACTAAAAAAAAGAATCCCATCAAATTCGTTTTCAAAGGTTTTAGGGGTCAAAAGGGTTTCGTAAATTTCGATACACTCGAGAGCCATTTGGTGGTGTTTTAGTGCGATTTCAATTTCGGGTCTTCGCAGCCGTCCACAAATAAATGTAAATCGATCGTTTTTATGGTTTTTTACGATAAAATCAGCTAAAAGTGCTGAATTTTCACACATTTTGATCACTTTTTGACCCAATCCCACCAAAAGTGCTTGGGTTTTTTCGCCTACACAAAAAAACTGTTTTCCCTCCAATTTGGATTTTAATGCGGCATTGGAAAAAGCCAAATGCACTGCATTTTGACTGCTGAAAATAAGCTGTGATTCAATTTGCGAAAAATTAGGGGAGACGGGTTTAAGGGTAATAAAAGGATATTCCACCAAAGAAAATCCGTTTTGAATTAAGCGATCCTTGAAAGAAGCAGCGAGAAGTTTGGTGGACAATAAACGCATCTTATAACTGAGCTTTGATTTGTTGCATCAATTCCTTACCTCCATGGGACAAAATCTTTTGAGCAGTTTTAATTCCCAAATCAGTCGCATTATTGTTTGGATGTTTTTCTTCCACAACAATGGCAGTTTTTCCGTCAAGGCTAAACAAGCCGCCTTTAAAATACAACTGGTCTCCTTCCCAGTAGGCATGGGCTCCAATGGGAGCAGTACATCCCCCCTCTAACGTACTTAAAAAAGTTCGCTCCAAATGTGCGCAATAGGCGGTTTTTTCACTGTGGATTTTATGCAAAACATGGTTTAAAGAAGTATTCTTTTCCAAGCTTGCTATACCGACAATCCCCTGAGCAGGAGCCGGTATCATCCAATCCAATACCTCAAAATTTTCTTTCAATAACGCCAAGCGTTCCAAACCTGCCAGTGCAAAGATGGCTCCCGACCATTGGGATTGTTCCAGCTTTTCCATTCTTTTTTGCAGATTGCCTCTCAAATTTTCAACGCTATGAGAAGGGTGTTTTCGCAACCACTGGGCTTTTCTTCTCAAACTCCCCGAACCAATCCGAGCCTCTTTTTCCCAGCCCTTAAAGTGGGAACTATAGATCATCACATCCTTGGCACTTCCTCTTTCCAATTGGGCAGTAATGGCAATTCCTTCTGGCAATTGTGTGGGTACATCTTTCAGGCTGTGAACAGCGATATCAATTTGATCGTTCAGCAATGCCGTGTCCAAAGTTTTGGTAAAAACACCTTGTATGCCCATGCTGTATAAGGGCTGAGTAAGATTTTGATCGCCCGTACTTTCAATGGGAACCAGCGAACACGGATGTCCCAATGCTTCCAGTTGATGTTTCACCTGATGGGCTTGCCACAACGCCAAAGCACTTTTGCGTGTACCGATCCGTATCATTTTTAATGAAAATTTTCGGGTGTCAACTGAAACACTTCCTGAAGGAGGGCAACGGTTTCGTCCGCTTTTTGTGGGTGACTTCTCAGATAGGCAGCAATTTGTCCCGTTATTTTTTGTGCCAGATGATCTGGAGCGTTTTCGTTTTCTGCGGTTACATTAAAATTTTCAGGAAGGGCAATTTTTTCTTTAAAGGCCTTGAGCGTGGGTACATATCTGCGGTGTTGCAGCCATACTAAAAACTCTTTTTTCACTTCTTCCAAGATGGATTCGGCTTTTGGAATGTGTTTTTTGCGTTTTTCAAAAGTAGCATCCGTAATTTGAGAAAGGGCATCCAAATGAGTGACTTGTACGTCTTTAAGGGCTTCGACTTCTGGACTGACATTGCGCGGAATGGAAAGATCCAAAATGAGCAGCGGTTTGTTGTTGTGAATCAGCTCAGCAGTAATTGTAGGTTTTTGAGCACCCGTAGCTACAATCAGCACGTCGGCTTGATGTAGTGCCGAAGTGAGGGCACCAAAGGGCATGACCCGGACAGGAAATTTCCCAGCGACTTTCTCTGCTTTTTCAAGGGTCCGGTTGATCAGTACAATATGTTCATTTTGAGTGTGTTTCACCAAATTTTCGCAGGTGTTCGCGCCTATTTTTCCAGTTCCAAAAAGGACAATGTTTTTAGTTGAAATATCGGGTACGTGCTGCAGGATGTATTGTACCGAAGCAAAGGCCACTGAAGTGGCACCGCTTGAAATTTTAGTTTCTGTTTTGATGCGCTTGCTCGCTTGAATCACAGCATTGGTAAGTCGTTCCAAAGGACCATGGGCGAGTTGCATTTTTTTGGAGCGATAAAAACTTTGTTTGATTTGACCGATAATTTCAAAATCCCCTAAAATTTGACTTTCCAAACCAGTTCCCACTCGAAATAGATGATGAAACCCGTCCGCATCAGAGAAGGCATATCCGATTTCGTCAAAACTGTGCCGCGTTCCGTTGCTGTGACGACACAATAAATCAACCAATGTAGTCGCATGCGCTGTCCAACTGAACAGCTCCGTACGATTGCAGGTATTGATGACCAATAAATCTCGTAAACCTAGTGTTTTCGCCTCTAAAAATAAGCTGTGTAATTGGGCGTCGTTTAGGCTAAATTGCCCACGAAGATCGATGGCGGCGGTCTTGTAACTAACGCCTATGGCATGAAAATGTTCCGCTTTAGTCAAAAAAAGGGAGTCGTATAAATTCGATAACAAAAGTAATCTAGTCAGCGATTAAAAAATAACGCTAAAAAGTTTATAAATACCCCTGTAGGTTTTTTATCAGTTTTTCGGTCAAACTTTCAAAAAGACTTATTTTTGTTGAAGTTTATTGTGATGAGGGGAACACTTTTGTGGAATAGACTAAAAAAAATAAATTCCGATGGATGTAAAAAATGACGATAAAAGTTCTTTTGAAGTGACCCGTTTGGATACGGGCTTTTCGGTGCTTCGAATGAAGAACGATGCCGATGAATCGCAGCAAGCGAACTACCCTGTTACCGAAGAATTTATTCAATTTCATTTCTGTTTAAAAGGGCAGATGACCTTTGTATACAACCAAGGCAGTTATAGTTTTCCGGTAAATGAAGATCATTCGATGCTGTTGTTCAATCCGCAGAAAGCATTACCCATAGACGTGGAATTGGCGCCACATTCTTGGCTGGTGAGTGTATTGATTTCCATTACCAAGTTTCACTCCTTATTTTCCTCTGACGCCGATCATATTTCTTTTTTAACGCCCGAGAACAGTACCAAAAAATATTATGACAATATGCCGTTTACATCTGCTATTGCAGTGGTGTTGAGTCAAATTCTTCAAGCCAAAGTGCACGACAGCATGAAAACGCTATACTTTAAGGGTAAGGTCTATGAATTACTCAGCTTGTATTTCAATAAAAATGAAGACCCTTCTTTGGAGCAATGTCCTTTTTTGGTGGATGAAGAAAATGTGCGCAAGATTCGACAGGCCAAAGACATTATCTTGGAACGCATGACCGATCCTCCTTCTTTGGACAGTTTGGCAGTGGAAATAGGTTTGTCCCTTAAAAAATTAAAAGAAGGATTTAAACAATTGTATGGCGATACCGTCTACGCATATTTGTTAGATCATAAAATGGAGGAAGCCCGAAGAATGTTGGACTCTCAAAAATTCAATGTCAATGAAGTAGGGCTAAAATTGGGGTATAGCACTGCCAGTCATTTTATTGCGGCTTTTAAAAAGAAATTTGGAACCACCCCCAAGAAATATTTAGGTTCATTATCTTCGTAAAAAATTGTAAATGAAAGGAGTTTTACTCGTCAATTTGGGTTCCCCCGAGAGCACTAAAACGGAAGATGTTAGGGATTATTTAGACGAATTTTTAATGGACGAACGGGTCATCGATCTGCCCAAATGGTTTCGTACTTTCCTGGTGAAAGGGATTATATTAAAAACCCGTCCCAAAAAATCGGCTGCGGCCTACCGCAAAATATGGTGGGAAGAGGGTTCCCCCCTGATCGTTTTATCAGAACGACTGCAAGAAAAAATACAAAAGAAAGTTTCTGTCCCAGTGGCATTAGCCATGCGCTATGGAAAACCTTCCATTCACAGTGGTTTGGAGACGTTGGCACAGCAGGGCGTCACGGAGGTATTGCTCGTTCCGCTTTATCCTCAATTTGCTATGGCCACCACCGAAACGATTTTGGTATTGGCAGAAACGTTGCGTAAAAAACATTTTCCCAAAATGGAATTTACGGCACTCCCTCCCTTCTATAATCACCCGGACTATATTCGTGTGTTGGGAAATTCCATACAGGAAGCACTTCAAGGAAAAAATTGGGAGCATCTTCTATTTTCCTATCACGGCGTACCGGAACGACACATTCGCAAATCGGATGTGACTCAGTCTCATTGTAAAATGGATGGTAAATGCTGTTTTTCAGAATCCCCCGCACATGCCTACTGTTATCGCCATCAATGTGAAATGACAACGGTGAAGGTAGCGGAATATTTGGAATTGAAAGAAGGTACATTTTCGACCAGCTTCCAATCTCGGGTCTCTATTTTGGGCTCTTGGTTAAAACCCTACACCGATAAAACGGTGGCCGCTTTTGCCGAACAAGGAACCAAAGAATTGGCTATTGCTACTCCTGCTTTTGTCTCTGATTGTTTGGAAACCTTGGAGGAAATTGGGATGGAAGCCGCAGAAGATTTTGAAGAAAAGGGTGGAGCACACCTTCATGTCATTCCATGTATCAACGATCGCGAGGAATGGGTCAATGTGATGAGTCGCTGGGTGGACGAATGGGCACAAACCAAATCCGTCTAATGGCACGAAACACCGCTGAGCAAATGGGGACACGCTCCATCCCAAAATTACTCCTTCAACAAGCCTTACCTGCCTCCATCGGGATTTTAGTCATGTCTTTAAACATCCTCATCGACACTGTTTTTGTGGGGCAATGGATCGGTTCTGACGCCATCGGTGCTATTAATGTCGTATTGCCGGTTTCCTTTTTTATCGCTGCTTTGGGAATGTCCATCGGGGTGGGAGGAGCCTCCATCATTTCTAGGGCTTTGGGAGAAAATAATCCTTCCAAAGCGTCCAAAACTTTTGGAAATCAAATTACACTCACTCTGGTGTTTACTATTCTTTTTGTGTTGGTGGGTTTATTTTTTATTGAGACCATCATTCCGGCCTTTGGTGGGAAAGGAAGTTTGTACGAACCTGCCAAAATATATTACACCATTGTAATGTATGGAGTGCCTGTTTTGGGCTTTTGTATGATGGCCAATAATACCATTCGGGCGGAAGGCAAACCCAAGCACGCCATGTATGCGATGTTGCTCCCCTCTATTTCCAATCTTTTGTTGGACTATTTGTTTATCAATGTTTTTGATTGGGGAATGTTTGGAGCTGCTTGGGCAACGACCTTGTCCTATATCGTTTGTTCCCTTTATATCCTCTATTTTTTTATTTCCAAAAAGTCTGAACTCCGGCTTTCACTCCCCGATTTCAAATGGGATGTATCCCTTGTGAAAGAGATTGGGAGTTTGGGTTTTGTAACGCTGGCACGACAAGCCATGGTGAGTATTACTGTATTGTTGGTCAATAACATCTTATTCTCTTATGGAGGCGAATCTTCTATTGCAGTCTACGCCATCATTAGCCGGATGTTGATGTTTGCTACCTTTCCCATTTTGGGGATTACGCAAGGCTTTTTGCCGATTGCCGGATATAATTATGGCGCAGCACAATTTCCAAGAGTGCGACAGGTCATCAATGTTTCCATCCGATCCGCCACCGCTATGGCCACGCTGGTCTGTATTGCGATTTATGTATTTTCGGATTATATAGCGCCCATTTTCACCAAGGATGCACAATTGTTTGCCGAAACACCCACTGCCTTAAGATGGGTTTTTGCAGCCCTGCCCATCGTGGGAATACAGTTGATTGGGGCAGCCTATTTTCAAGCTATCGGAAAAGCCACTCCCGCCTTACTACTTACATTGACCAGACAGGGTTTCTTCTTTATCCCCTTGTTGTATATTTTGCCTCCCATCTACGGGGTTTTGGGGGTTTGGATTGCCTTTCCCATAGCTGAACTTTTGGCGACTTTGGTTACAGGGTTTTTCTTAAATCGGGAGATCCGAAAAACATTACACTAGACGCCTGTGACATCTTTCTTGAAAGGGCTGAGGATCGTCTGGCTAGTAAAACTTTTTGTACATTTATGAACAACAAAAACACACTTGGAAGAGTTTTTGCAGTAGGCTGTGGAATCAAGAAAATTTTTGCCAAGCGTGTTGAATTTTAAAACGGAAGTATAAATCGTGATTTACAACTATATAAAAGCACTGCATATCATTTTTATCATTACTTGGTTTGCCGGTTTGTTTTATATCCCGAGATTATTTATTTACCATATTGAAGCCCAAACAAAAGAGGCTTCAGCAGCTCAAATTTTGATCACTCAATTTCGGCTCATGGAACGAAGACTGTGGTATATCATCACTTGGCCTTCCGCCATTTTAGCTATAATTTTTGCAATATGGATGTTATTATTGATGCCCTCTTGGCTCACTCAAAGTTGGATGCAATTAAAATTATTTTTCGTTTTTTTATTAATCCTCTATCACCTCAAAACCCATCAAATGTTTTTGCGCTTTCAACAGGGCAGCGCAAGCTACAGCAGTTTTTTTATGCGGATTTGGAATGAAGGAGCCACGCTACTGCTGTTTGCCATCATTTTTTTAATTATTCTCAGAGATAGTATCCAATGGTGGGTAGGCATTGGGGCGTTGTTGGGCTTGATGGCTGTTTTGATGTTAGGAATTCGAATGTATAAAAAAGCCCGAGGAAAATAATGTCACTACTTCTCCCTAAAAAACTGTCACTCCGAACGCGATTATTTGTTGCGATGATTCTTATGCTGGTACTGGCCGGCTTGCTCATATTAGGATCCACCACCATTCAGTATGAATCGCAGCGAGAGAATTATCACTTGGGGCGCTTGATTCGTAAAGAAGCGCAACTGGTGCGACATCTCAATTTTTTAGAAAGCAAATACAACCTCTATGGTCAACCCGCTGAAATTTGGGGGGAATATGCAGCAGATTTTGAAAAAATCACTTCCATTCACAATGTACAATACTCGTTGTTTTCGCTAGATGGAAAACCCTTATTTACATTTCATACCCCCCTCAAAGTCATTGCCAATGATTATCATTTAGAGCAAACCTTAATTGACGATTTGTTTGCCACCAAAGATGGTTATTTATTAGAATTTTACAATTCCGATATTGACCGCTATCACGCTTCTTACAGAGTTTTGAGAGATGACTACTCCCGACCCTATGGCATCTTATTTTTCCCCTATTTTGAGGATATTTCATTTTCAGAGAACGAGTTGAACACCTTCTTGGACAACCTCTATCAAATTTATATCATACTGCTACTAGGGGTGGTATTGTTGGCTTATTTCCTCTCCAAGTTTGTGACGCGCTCCTTGGAAGCTATTCGTCTCAAAATGGATCAAACAGGACTGACGCTGAAGAATGAAAAAATATACCTTAAAAATGCCACCAAAGAAATTGACAGTTTGGTGAATTCCTACAATAAAATGATCGACGATTTGGCGGAAAGTGCAGAAAAATTGGCACGCAGTGAACGGGAACAAGCCTGGCAGGAAATGGCCAAACAAGTGGCCCACGAGATTAAAAATCCACTCACTCCCATGCGCTTGACCGTACAAAGTTTTCATCAAAAATTTGATCCTAACGATCCGGAGAGTACATCTAAAATGAATGATTTTGCCAAGCTGTTGATTCAACAAATTGACACCATGAGTGAGGTGGCCAATACCTTCTCCGATTTTTCTACCCTCCCCATGGCCAAATTGAAAAAACAAGATTTGGTGGAGGTCACCCAAATGGCGGTGGATATTTTTCAAAAAGATCAAATCATTTTTACGTCCAACCAAGCTCATATTTACCAAAATATTGACAAAACCCAATGGATACGTGTATTGACCAATTTGATCCAAAACTCCTTACAGTCGGTGCCTTCAAATCGCAAACCGCAGATTGGAATTCAATTGGTGGGGGAAGAAAAATTAAGCACCTTAATTATTACCGATAATGGCAATGGAATTCCAGAGGACATTAAGGAAAAAATATTTGAACCGAAATTCACAACCAAAACCGCAGGGATGGGATTAGGATTGGGTATTGTGAAAAACATTATTACTTCCCATGGCGGATCGATTTCCTATGTTTCCACCCCAAAAAAAGGAACCACATTTACAATTTTACTCCCCTATATCTAGAGCATTCCTTCTTGTAATTTTTCTACTTTTTGATGAAGGTTCTTTTGAAGCTGATAGATAAAAGTTTCATGATCTTCTTCTGCAGGAATGGGGAGCGGTGCCCCTACGTCGAATTTTAGATGAACACCCAAAGGCAAGGGAAAATAACCCTGCTGCCCAAATTTCCAGGAATTCCCAATGGCAATGGGAACGATTTGAGCACTGGGCATATTCTTCATGAGTGACAACAAACCACCACGGTGAAACTTTTTACATTTTCCATCCCGACTGCGTGTCCCCTCGGGAAAGACGACTGCTGACCATTTTTTTTCCTCCAAATTTTTACCAAAAGTTTCAATTGCCTCCAGCGATTGTTTTCTTTTATTGCGATCAATCAGTACCGAACCTCCGTATTTTAGATTAAAAGAAACACTAGGAATGCCCTTGCCCAAACTACTTTTACTGATAAATTTTGGATGCTGTTTTCGGAAGTGCCAAATCATGGGAGGGATGTCGTAAGTGCTTTGATGATTGGAAACAAAAATTAGCGGAATGCCTTCCGGTAAAGGTTGTTCTATATCAAAACGAATCCGCGTTCCAAGTATTTTTAGATTTTGGACGATAAAAAAATTGAGGAATGAAACCGAGGCTTTGTGGGCATCATAGCCAAAACCCTTGAGGCAAAGCCATTGAATGGGATGAAAAATACAAAGCGTACCAAAAAACAGTACATAATACAAGACCGATAAGGGATAGCGAAGTAGGGCTTGCATTTTGTTAAATTAAAATTTAACAGTACTCCTGAAAGGCCATTTTAAGGTTTTCCGCAATCATCTCTGCCGGACGGCCTTCAATGTGATGGCGTTCGATCATATGAACCAAATCCCCATCTTTGAACAGCGCAATACTGGGCGAGGAGGGTGGAAAAGGAATCATCATAGAACGTGCGGTGTCGGTGGCTTCGCGATCAACTCCTGCAAAAACAGTAACCAATTGGTCGGGAGTTTTTTCGTTGCCCAAAGACAAGCGAACGGCAGGACGTGCATTGGCTGCAGCACAGCCACATACAGAGTTTACAACCACCAAGGTAGTTCCTGACTTTGCCAAGGCATGATCAACATCTTCGGAGGAGAATAATTCATTAAAACCAATTTGGGTTAATTCTTCTCGCATGGGTTTTACAAATTCTGCTGGATACATAATTTTTTTTTTCAAAGATATAAAAGTAAACCCGTTCCTAAAGTTTTGTAAGGAGGATTTAATTTGTCAACTTTGTAAGCTTAAATTTGAATGCGTTTGTGATGATTAAATGGGTAGCCGCTTTTTTGGGATATTTTATTTTCCGTTTTCCCGGTGCTATTTTTGGGTTTTTTATTGGCAGTCTTATCGATCAATTTTCCAAAGGGTCAACGCAAGTATTTGGGAAACAAACCCCCACTATGGCGCGGTCTGAATTTGAGCTGAATTTACTCGCATTGGCAGCCACCGTCATCAAGGCTGATGGACAAACCAAAAAACAAGAGTTGGAATTTGTCCGCAACTTTTTTATTTCCCAGTATGGAACAGCGCATGCCAGCCAGCTGTTTCAAAAATTCAATACGGAGGTAAAAGAAAAATCACAAAATATTGAAGAAATAGCAGCGGTTTTGGTGCGTTACACCCAACATGCAGTGCGGCTCCAAATCCTCCATTTTTTATTTGGAATTGCCAATGCCGACGGATCGATTTCAGATTCAGAATTGCAAAAATTGGAACAAATTGGACGCGCCCTCCGCATCAATACTTCCGATTATGGGAGTATCAAAGCCATGTTTGTCAAATCCACCGATGGTGCCTATTCTATTTTGGAAATAACCCCAGATGCCACCGATGCAGAGGTAAAAAAAGCCTATCGAAATATGGCCAAAAAATACCACCCAGATGCCTTGCAAAGCAAAGATGTTGCCTTGCTGAAAGGTGCGAAAGAAAAGTTTCAGAAAGTTCAAGAGGCTTATGAGATCATACAAAAGCAACGAGGGATGTAAACTTTTAAACTATGGATCAGTTTTTATTTTTTGTCGAATTGGGGTTTAATCATGTAATGGATTTAGGCGGATTGGATCATTTTTATTTCATTGCCGCCCTCACCCTCCCTTTTGGATTTATGGAATATCGAAAATTATTATGGTGGGTCACACTTTTTACGATAGGGCACACCCTGTCATTAATCGGGAACTACTATGCTCAAATTCCTTTTTCCGCCTACTGGATTGAATTGTTGATTCCCATCACCATCGCATTGAGTTGTTTGCCCTTGTTGTTTCACGAACGTTTGAATCAACGCTTTTCGGTCGGTTTATTTCCTTCCGTTTTGACACTGGTTTTTGGTGTTATTCACGGATTGGGGTTTGGACGTTATTTCGGTATGTTAGTCCCCGAAGGAGGAGTCAGTGTTTCTTTGTTTTCTTTTGCCGTAGGCGTAGAAATGGCGCAACTTTTTATTGTTATGATAACCCTCTTGCTTAATACTTTGGTGGTTTCCCGATGGAAAACGGCCAAAACGCCTTGGCTGTTATTCACCGGTGCCTTGATTTTGTCCCAAGCCTTATCGATGATTGCAGAAAGAGTGGGGGGAGGGGCATAACATTTCCCAAATAAATTTTTGAGTCCCTATGAAATTGGTATCTTCGCTATAATGTCTGATGAAAAGCAAAATAAATACGATAAAGCCTATTTGAAAATGGCACAAACTTGGGGGGAACTGTCCTATTGTGAGCGCAAAAAAGTGGGGGCTTTGATAGTGAAAAATCGAATGATCATTTCGGACGGTTATAACGGAACTCCATCGGGCTTTGAAAACGTTTGTGAAGATGAAAACCACTACACCAAGTGGTATGTATTGCATGCCGAGGCCAACGCCATTTTAAAGGTAGCGGGTTCTACCCAATCCTGTCGTGGAGCGACCTTGTACATCACGCTTTCCCCTTGTAAGGATTGCAGCAAACTCATTCACCAATCCGGAATCGTTCGGGTGGTCTATGCCAAGGCATATAAGGATGTGAGTGGTCTCGAGTTTTTGAAGCGTGCCGGAGTTGAATTGGACTGTGTACCCATTTAAAAAAAACATTGTGAAACAAAATATTCTTTCATTATTCTTAATTGTACTGCTGTCTGCAGCCATTGGCTATTTATTGGGAAACAATAATATCGCCCAATCCGATCCACAAGAACAGCAATACGAAAGCCTTTCTCGGATTACCAAATTGATGGAATACCTATCCCAGGATTATGTTGATGAAATAAATACGGACAGTTTGGTGGGCGTTGTGATTACAGACATCATGGAGCAATTGGATCCGCATTCTGTCTATATTCCAGCCAATCGCGAACAGGAAATTGCGGAAAGCATGCAAGGCAATTTTGTAGGTATCGGTGTGAGCTTCTTTATGTTGCGCGACTCGGTGGCTGTGGTCAGAGTTTTGGAAGGAGGCCCTGCAGAAAAAGCAGGCATACTTCCCGGAGACCGTATTTTGATGGCCGATTTGGATACTCTTTATCAAAAAAACCATTTAAGTGAATACATCGTCAGTCGATTGAAAGGTTCGCCCAATACACAAGTAAAATTACAAGTGTACCGTAAAAAATCAGATTCCTTACTCACCATAGATTTGGAGCGCGGCGATGTGCCACTCCCCAGCGTTTCGTCCAGCTATATGTTTAACGATGAAGTAGGATACATCAAAATCAATCGGTTTTCTCAAACGACCTATGAGGAATTTAGCGCAGCGTTGGACAATTTGCTGGAACAAAGAATGCAGCATTTGGTGTTGGATTTAAGAGAAAATCCGGGGGGTTATTTGTTGCCTGCCAAGCAAATTGTAGATGAATTTTTGGAACGCGGCAGTCCCATTGTGATTGTGGAAGGGAATAATGGGAATCGTCAAAAAACCATTGCCAAGGGAAGCGGTCGATTTGAACAAGGTGGGCTCTATGTTTTGGTGGACGAGCAGTCTGCTTCTGCCAGTGAGGTGATTGCAGGAGCTATTCAGGACAACGATCGCGGATATATTATTGGGCGACGAACCTTTGGTAAAGGCTTGGTGCAACAGCAGATGCCCCTGGGGCAAGGCGATCAGGTGCGCTTGACTACGGCGCGCTATTATACGCCCACTGGACGATCCATTCAACGCCCCTATGACAATGAAACCCGCGATGAATACTATGCCGAGATTCAGTCCCGTTTTGAATCCGGTGAAATGGCGTCTGAAGATAAAATGCCGGTGAACAATGGTTTGGCATTTACAACGCCCAAAGGCAGAACGGTATACGGGGGGGGAGGAATCGCTCCAGATATTTTTATCCCCAACAACGACACTACCGAAGACGAATGGAATACCACTTTATTTCGCTCCATTTTGATCAATCGCTTTGTGTTTCTAGAACTGGATAAACATCCCAACAAATATCAATTTGACAATGCTGCCTATTTTTATAGCGAACCTTTGGAATTTGCCGATGATTTTATCAACGCTTTTGAGGATTATTGTAAGGAAAATAATTTTCCAGTAAATTTTAAAGACAAGGATAAAATTCTGAGCTATATAAAAGCCAATATTGCCAATCAAATCTTTAGCGAAAATCTATACAATCGAATCATCAATCAAGAAGACCCTTTTATACAGGAGGCCTTGGATCGGATTGCAAACGATTGATTCTTATTTTTTTAGGCGTTTTGCAATGTTTTTCGAAATCATCAAGATGACAAGCAGCAGCAGGGCACAAGAAGATGCCATTACGCCAATCAATGCCACTGCACTTTCATTTTTAAACGGATCCTCCCAAGACACTTGAGTGAGGTTAAAAACCATTATTCCAAACGCTAACGTAATTAAGATCCAAAGAAAAATTTTCATAGACAGGGTTTAAATTAATGCTCCAATATTAGAGGTGAAAAGTTTTACGGCGATGGCCAATAGCACCACCCCAAAAACTTTTCGGATGATGTCGATTCCAGATTTACCCAGTTTTTTCTCAATCCATTTAGAAGATTTCAGTATTACATATACAAGTAAGATGTTCAATACAATGGCGATAATAATATTGAGTACGTGAAATTCAGCACGCAGAGATAGGAGCGAAGTCATGGTTCCGGCTCCGGCAATAATGGGAAAGGCGATGGGTACGATAGAAGCTGTTGCAGGAGCATCATTTTTAAATAGGGAAATACCCAAAATCATTTCGAGTGCCAAAAATAAAATAACAAAAGACCCCGCAACGGCAAAGGAGTTGACATCGATGCCGATCAATTTTAGGATTTCTTCTCCTAAAAACAAAAAAGCAATCATAATCACTGCGGCGGTGATGGAGGCCTTTCCGGATTCGATATGCCCAATTTTTTGACGCAAAGAAATGATCACAGGAAGGCTTCCAATGATATCAATCACGGCAAAGAGCACTAGGCTGGCAGTAAGGATTTCTTTTACGTTTAACATAACGGTGCAAAAGTAATTCGATTCCGTATTTATCAACCTATTTAAAATAACTATTTTTAAAAAAAAAATTGCCATGCTATTGATTCAAGATACGATCGTGTCTGAAGATTTGATTTCCAAAGATTTTGTGTGCAACATCAGCAAATGCAAAGGAGTTTGCTGTCGAAGGTGAGTCGGGAGCACCCTTAGAAGCGGATGAAGTCAGCTTACTTCAAGAAAATTACGATAAAATCCTTCCCTTCTTAAACGAAAAAGGAAGGGCGTCCATTGCTGCAATGGGAGTTCATGTGGTGGGCGAGGACGGTTCCTTGGAAACCCCATTGGTGGAAAATGCCGAATGTGCATATGCCGTTTTTTCAGAATTGGGGGTGGCCAGTTGCGGTATCGAAAATGCTGCTCGTGCCGGTGCCATAGCCTTCGACAAGCCCATTTCGTGTCATCTGTATCCGGTTCGTGTTAATGAGTACAAAGAATTGACGGCTGTCAATTATCATCACTGGCCCATTTGTGAAACGGCGTGTGATTTAGGGGCGGCTTTAAAAATTCCCGTTTATCAATTTGTAAAAGACGCACTCATCCGAAAATTTGGAAAAACATGGTATCGTGAATTGGAACTCCATGCCGAACATCATTCCCAAATTTGACGTCCTAGTGTTTTAGCACCCTCCCAAACGAAAAAAGGGCTTAAACAACTTGTGATCAACACATTATAGTTTTTATTTTTTTTCTTAAAAAACACTTTTTTTGCCCATTTTGTTAAAAACTTAGCTCCATTGTGGAAAAGTATAGCTTTCAAATATGAGCTGTTTTTAGAATCTTTGTGAAAACGAATACACTTAATTTTTTAATCAAAAAAAGCACTAAAGAAAATGGCAGCTGTAGAACCTATACTCCAAGAAAATGAAAACCGATTTGTAATTTTTCCAATTCAACATCACGACATTTGGGAATGGTACAAAAAAATGGAGGCTAGTTTTTGGACGGCTGAAGAAATTGACCTACATCAAGATTTGACTGATTGGAACAATAAATTGAGTGCTGATGAAAAATATTTTATCAAGCATATTTTGGCCTTTTTTGCTGCCTCTGATGGTATTGTAAATGAAAATTTGGCAGAAAATTTCGTCAACGAAGTACAGTATTCGGAAGCTAAATTTTTCTATGGATTTCAGATCATGATGGAGAACATTCACTCTGAAACCTATTCGTTGTTGATCGACACCTATGTGAAAGATGACAATGAAAAAAATCAACTATTCAAAGCCATTGAAGTATTCCCAGCCATCAAGAAAAAAGCCGATTGGGCGTTGCGTTGGATCGATTCGGATTCTTTTGCAGAGCGTCTCATTGCTTTTGCTGCTGTAGAAGGAATTTTCTTTTCCGGAGCATTTTGCTCTATTTTTTGGTTAAAAAAACGCGGTCTAATGCCCGGTTTAACCTTTTCCAACGAATTGATTTCTAGAGATGAAGGGGTACACTGCGATTTTGCTGTTCACCTGCACAACCACCACTTGGTGAACAAAGTACCACCCGCTCGAATTAAAGAAATTCTATTGGACGCACTCAATATCGAAAGAGAATTCATTACCGAATCGCTTCCTGCTAGTTTAATCGGTATGAATGCCAAGTTGATGACCCAATACTTGGAGTTTGTCACCGATCGTCTTTTGGTAGAGCTCGGTTTGGAAAAAGAATTTAACGTGACCAACCCTTTTGACTTTATGGACATGATCTCTTTGCAAGGAAAGACCAATTTCTTTGAAAAGCGTGTAGGAGAATATCAAAAAGCCGGAGTGTTGAACAACGAGAAGCAAGAAACTAAAATCAGTTTCGACGCCGATTTTTAAGCCCCTCAAAAAAAGAGTAAATAACTATAACCTTTTCGGGAGGTTTTCTTATCAATAAATAAAAAAAAGTAGCGCATGTTTGTAATTAAAAGAGATGGTCGTAAGGAGCCCATCATGTTCGATAAAATCACAGCACGAATTCGTAAACTCAATTACGGTCTGAATGCATTAGTAGATCCGGTTCGTGTAGCCATGCGAGTAATTGAAGGTTTGTACGACGGGGTAACCACCTCGGAATTGGATAATTTGGCCGCAGAAATTGCTGCCACCATGACCACTACGCATCCCGATTATGCGAAATTGGCCGCTCGGATTTCGGTTTCCAATTTACACAAGAACACCAAAAAATCCTTCTCTGAAACGATGACGGATTTGTACACCTATGTCAATCCTAGAACCGGCAAAAAAGCGCCTTTACTTTCCGATGAGGTGTACAAAATCATTCAAGAAAATGCAGACAAACTGGATTCCAGTATTATCTACAACCGTGATTTTGGATATGACTTTTTTGGGTTCAAAACCTTAGAACGCTCCTACTTACTGAAGCTCAACGGTCAGATTGTGGAACGTCCACAACATATGTTGATGCGGGTTTCGGTGGGCATTCATCTCAATGATATTGACTCCGTTTTGGAAACTTACGAATTGATGTCCAAGCGTTATTTTACCCATGCTACACCCACGCTTTTCAATTCCGGAACGCCCAAACCTCAAATGTCCTCTTGTTTTCTTTTGGCGATGAAAGACGACAGTATAGACGGTATTTATGACACTCTAAAACAAACTGCTAAAATTTCGCAATCCGCGGGAGGTATCGGTTTGTCAATTCACAATGTTCGCGCCACCGGTTCCTATATTTCCGGAACTAACGGTACGTCTAATGGGATTGTCCCCATGTTGCGGGTTTTCAACGACACAGCGCGTTATGTAGATCAGGGAGGTGGAAAACGCAAAGGCTCTTTTGCCATTTATGTAGAACCGTGGCATGCCGATATTTTTGCTTTCTTGGAATTGAAAAAAAATCACGGAAAAGAAGAAATGCGCGCGCGGGATTTGTTTTATGCCATGTGGACTCCAGATTTGTTTATGAAACGGGTGGAAGAAGATGCAGAATGGACACTGATGTGTCCAAACGAATGCCCAAATCTGTACAATGTACATGGGGAAGAATTTGAAGCCTTGTACACGAAATACGAAGCGGAAGGAAAAGGGAGAAAAACGATCAAGGCTCGAGAGCTTTGGGAAAAAATCCTAGAATCTCAAATTGAAACGGGAACACCCTATATGTTGTACAAGGATTCCGCCAACCGCAAATCCAATCAGAAAAATTTGGGAACCATTCGTTCCTCCAATTTGTGTACAGAAATCATGGAATACACCTCTTCTGACGAAGTAGCGGTGTGTAATTTGGCATCCATTGCCTTGCCTATGTTTGTCAAAGATGGCGCTTTTGATCACAAAGCCCTTTTTGACGTGACCAAACGCGTCACCAAAAACTTAAATCGTGTGATTGATCGGAATTACTATCCGGTTCCTGAAGCGCAAAATTCCAATTTCAGACATCGCCCAGTCGGTCTGGGGGTACAAGGATTGGCCGATACATTTATTTTGTTGCGTTTGCCATTCACCTCGGATGCTGCCAAAGAATTGAATCAAGACATCTTTGAGACGCTCTATTATGCAGCCGTAACGGCTTCGATGGAAGAGGCGAAAAAAGACGGACCATATGAAACCTATAAAGGGTCTCCCATGTCCAATGGCGAGTTCCAACACAATATGTGGGGTGTGAAAGACGAAGAATTGAGCGGTCGTTGGGACTGGGGAAAACTGCGTAAATCAATCAAAAAACACGGTGTTCGTAATTCCTTATTGGTAGCCCCCATGCCAACCGCTAGTACCTCGCAAATTCTTGGAAACAACGAGTGTTTCGAACCTTACACCTCAAACATCTATACCCGTCGTGTCCTTTCCGGAGAATTTATTGTGGTCAACAAGCATCTCTTGGAAGACCTCGTAGAGCGTGGTTTGTGGAACGAGGACATGAAGCAAGAATTGATGCGCAACAACGGATCCATTCAAAATATCGATGGGATTCCGGAAGACTTGAAAGAACTTTATCGTACGGTTTGGGAAATGAGTATGAAAGACATTATTGACATGTCTCGCCAACGCGGCTATTTCATTGATCAGTCACAATCTCTAAATTTATTTATGGAAGGTGCCACCATGCCCAAACTAACCTCTATGCATTTCTACGGTTGGAAGTCTGGATTGAAAACAGGGATGTACTACCTGAGAACAAAATCAGCAGTAGACGCCATCAAATTCACTTTGGACAGCAAACAAAAAGCAGCAATTCCCGCTGTTACGGTTGCCGCAACCGCGGTGGCAGGAGCAGCACCAGCAGCTGTTCCTGTTGAGCCACTTTCACCCGAAGAACTCAAGCAAATGTTGGCACAATCCAAAGAAAGCGAAGACGACGATTGCTTGATGTGCGGATCATAGATTTTTTGATTCCTAGCGGAAGGGAGATTTGATACAATTGCATAAATAAGAATTAATCTTTCTTTTTTGTCCACTTTTATCCGTACTCTTTTCCTTACAATCCAAAATATATTTTCGGAAGCACCTGCTTCTGTCGTTTTACAATCCCAAAAACCCCAAAAATTAAGACACACCAAGTTCTTAACCCTTGTTAATAGTAAGATAACTTTGTTAATGATTTCTTAACATTGCCTAAGGTTGAAAGCATCATTTTTGCAAAATATAAATTATTATTTTAAATGATGAATAAATTCTTATCCTTGGTGGTTGTAATTCTTTTTATAGGGTTACAAACAGTGAATTCTCAAGAAATTAGCGATACCAAGTTCGGCAAAGGAATGATCAATTTCGTTGCCAAAGACAGCTCTTTCAGTGTAAAATTTGCTCCGCGTATCCAGTCTCGTTTTGAGAGTAAATGGAATTATGATGGGGATGCCTATGAAGCCGGCGAATTGAATTTTTTGGTGCGTAGAGCCCGATTGAAATTTGATGGATTTGCAGTTACTCCAAAACTTAAATACAAAATTGAATTAGGACTTTCCAACCGCGATATCTCAGGAGCCAATGTCTTTAACAGAAATACGCCCCGCTATATCCTTGACGCAGTGGTCATGTGGAATTTCTACCAAAACTTTGAACTTTGGGCAGGACAAACCAAACTCCCAGGGAATATTGAGCGAGTAGTGTCTTCTGCAAATCTCCAATTGATCGACCGATCGTTATTAAATAGCAGATTCAATATTGATAGAGACATGGGGATACAACTGCGACATAAATCCAAACTAGGGAGTACTTTTGTGACCCGAGAAAAGTTTTCCATTTCGCAAGGGGAGGGTAGAAACATCACCGAAGGAAATGAAGGAGGCTTGCAATACACCACCCGATTGGAGTTGTTGCCCTTTGGAGAATTTGCTTCCAAGGGAGATTACTCTCAAGGTGATTTAAAGCGTGAAAATTCTTTGAAGACGATGATAGGTTTTACCTATGATTATAACCGTAATGCGGTAAAAAATAGAAGCAACCTGGGTTCCTATATGTTTCGTGCCGATGGATCTTTGTTTGAAACAGACATCACTACGCTTTTTGTGGATACAATGATCAAGTACAGTGGTTTTTCATTGATGGGGGAATATGCCTATCGCATGGCGGACAAGATTGAAGCCACGGAAATGGACGGCAGCAAAACCGGAGCAGTGGTGGGTGCTGGATCGGCAGTGAATATTCAAAGTAGCTATTTGTTCAAAAACAACGTGGAAATGGTGGTGCGTTATACCGCTTTGGACTTTGAACCCATAACGCGACTTTCGGATTTGAAACAACTCACTTTTGGGGTTTCCAAATATGTGGTCGGACACAGTCTCAAAGTACAAACGGATTTGAGTTTTTCTCAATCCGACAATCAGAAAGATTTTGTCCAGTTCAGAACCGGATTTGATCTCCATTTTTAATAATAATTTAATAACGTAAGGTGGTGGTAATTTCATCATATTTGTAAAAAATAAAGTTTTAATCAGATGGATAATATTTATTTGTTAATGCTCATCGCACTTGCAGTTCTTGCAATTGCAGACATTGTTGTAGGGGTCAGTAATGACGCAATCAATTTCCTCAATTCAGCCATAGGTTCCAAGGTGATTTCCTTTCGGACCATTATGATTGTAGCCAGTCTTGGCGTTTTTATTGGAGCTGTTTTTTCCAGTGGCATGATGGAAGTTGCTCGAAAAGGAATTTTCAATCCGGGAGCTTTCTTTTTTGACGAAATCATGATTATTTTCATGGCCGTCATCATAACCGACATCCTTCTTTTGGATTTCTTCAATACGTTGGGCCTACCAACTTCAACTACGGTTTCTATCGTTTTCAACCTCTTGGGAGCCTCCATCGTAATGGCTTTATTGAAAATAGGTGCTTCGGACACCGAAACCTTGTCGAATTTGAGTAATTATATCAACACCGACAAGGCCATCACCATCATCAGCGGTATACTGCTGTCTGTAGTTATTGCTTTTTCTGTTGGAGCATTTGTGCAATGGATTTCAAGAATTATTTTCACGTTTCATTTCGAGCAAAGAATCAAAAATTTTGGAGCTTTATTCGGAGGCGTTGCTTTGACTTCCATCACTTATTTTATTTTTATCAAAGGACTCAAAGGAACCCCCTATTACAGTGATATGTCGGGGTTTTTAAAAACCAATGAATTGTTGATTGTCTTCATCGCTTTTATTATACTCACGGCCTTTTCCTTTGTCTTTCAAAAACTAACCCGTAAAAGCATTCTATTGGTGGTTATATTAGTAGGTACTTTTGGTTTGGCTTTGGCGTTTTCGGGAAATGATTTGGTCAATTTTATTGGAGTATCTATGGCGGCCTATCACTCCTATGAGGCTTGGGTTGTTTCTGGTGTGGATGCAACGGCCTTTTCCATGGAAGTGCTGGACAAAAAAGTACCCGCAGAACCCTTATTGCTCATATTGGCTGGAGGGGTGATGGTCTTGACCTTGTGGTTTTCCAAAAAAGCAAGAACTGTGGCCGAAACCGAATTGAGTTTGTCTCGTCAACGCGACACGCACGAAAAGTTCAATCCAAACTTTTTCTCAAGAGGATTAGTGGGAATGTCTTTCGGAATTTCAAAAGTTTTCAACAGCATACTTCCCAATACTATTCAAAACAAAATTGAAAAGAGTTTTGAAAAGAAGGAAGAATTGATTTTAACCAAAGATCAAAGTATTGAAGCACCCGCTTTTGATGTGATTCGAGCGTCGGTTAACTTGATGGTCTCCGGAATTCTGATTTCCATTGCAACCTCTATGAAGTTACCATTGTCGACGACCTATGTTACTTTTATGGTGGCCATGGGAACTTCTTTGGCAGATCGTGCGTGGGGAAGAGAAAGTGCCGTTTATCGTGTTGCGGGAGTAATCAACGTCATCGGGGGTTGGTTCTTGACCGCTTTTGCTGCGCTTTTTGCTTCTGGAGTGGTCGTGTTCTTGATGCGTTGGAATAAGGAGGTAATGATCCCAGTTTTACTTTTGTTGACCATCGTTTTGATCGCCAAAAACTTTTTGGATCACAAAAAGAAACAGAATATTACTTTGGATCCTAAAAAGTTAAAAAAATCGGAGAGCAGTACTGTTCAGGGAATCATCTCTGAAAGTGCGGATAATATTGTTAACGTGATTTCACGATCCAATAAAATTTATGAAAACTTCTTCCATGGTCTTTCCAAAGAGGACGCCGATTTGCTCAAGAAAAGTAAAAAAGGCGTTCAAAAATTGGATTCCGAAATTGAGGAACTCAGGGATAATATATTCTATTTCATCAAAAATCTAGATGAAACGAGTGTTCGAGGAAGTAATTTTTACATCACCATCTTGGCCTATTTGACCGACATCGCTCAATCTTTGGACTTTATAACGAGAAAAAGTTACAAGCATGTCAACAACAAGCATCGCAAGTTGAAGTTCAATCAAATCAAAGACATACAAGACATCTGCACGCAGCTACAGTCTTTAAATATTGAAATTATCGAAGTATTTGAAAGCCGAAAGTTTGAACGCATCTCTTATATCTTAAAACAAAAAGAATCGTTTATGGCTGTGTTGGATCAAAAAATTGAAGCACAGATTGGCCGCACAAGGACAGAGGAATCCAGCCCAAAAAACACTTCGCTATATTTCAATGTATTGCTTGAAACCAAAGATTTACTCAACAGCATCATGAGTTTGATGGAGGAGTATTTCGCGAGTTATAAAAAATAAATCAATCAATCGTTTTGTTTTAAAAAGGGGTTCCATGAGAACCCTTTTTTTGTGCTTGATATCCAGAGGTAAAACCCCTTTTAATTAAGTTTTTTCTTCCTGACAATACCCCAGCGCACCATCAGCAAGCGGATTACTTTAATCGACTAAAGAGGTGCAGGTATAGTCAGTTCAGCAGCGCGACCAACCCTCCTTCAACTTTTGGAAATGATGGAATCTATGTGGATAATAATGGAAATACTTTGCGCTGCTCCGCACTTTTAAGCAGGGTAGAGATACCTTTAATAAGTAGGTAAAGGGGGTACATTAGGATGTTACCAAAAGCGATCGCTAGTGGGGATTTGTTGTTTTAAAATTTAAGGGTGTATCCCAAAGAAAAGCTTCGTCGGGGTCGGTAAAAGGAAAAAACATTGGATTGATCTCCAAAATATTCATAGCGGCTTTCACGGTCATCATCCAATAAATTATCCATTTTTAAGGAGAGGCTTTGGTTGTCGTTAGCACCAAATTTCTTGGAAAAATTGGCATTTAAATTATGGAAAGGAGCGGTATAAACATCAGGTATATTACCTACGCCCACCACTTCCAGAGTACTTCCCTGGACGTTGTAAAACAGCCCTGCTTCGTATTTTTCATGAGTGTAAAGGATCCCTGCATTGATCAAATAAGGAGATTGTCCTTGGAGTTGCCGATAGGGGTCAATTTGACGATCGGGTTCGGCATCACTTCGGGATTGGAACTCCGTGGCATTCATTTTTTGACTCGAATAAATTAAAGAAGCATTCAAATTAAAAGAGAGACGTTGGTTTTCGCTGGTCAATAGGTCTTTTCGAACTTCAAATTCTGCTCCGTATACTTTAGCATTTTCATTATTTCTACCGATCAAAACAAAAGGCGAATTGACGCTGTAGGCTACAATTTCTATCGGATCCTTAAAGGTTTTATAAAAAGCACTCACCGCATAGATTTCGTTGCCTGTTCCGAAACGTTCGTAGCGAAGATCAAAGTTGTTGATGTAAGTGGGTTGTAATTCCGGATTGCCGAGGAAGTAGCGTTCGGTAATGGGATCAAAAAGTTGCGCCGCAGAACTTTCTTTAAAACTGGGTCGTGCAGTTGTTTTGGAAAAGGAGAAACGGATATTGGAATTTTCATTCACCGAATTGATAACGTTCAACGAAGGATATAAATCATTGACATTGATAAACTGCGCATTGTTAAAAACGGTACGTTCTATATTTTCTCCACTGTAAAACAATTGAAATCCTTCATAGCGAACTCCCAAAATACTTTTCCATTTTTCAGAGAGTTTCCACTCGGCAGAAATAAATCCAGCAACCGTTTCACTTTTTGAATTGTATTGGTTGGTCCGCTGATAGCTTCCCTGAATATAGGAACCTCGGTTGTTGGCCAAAGTCCAAATATTTGCATCTGCTAAAATGGCATTGGCATCTCCGTTGAGGGAGGACGAACGTCCGCGGAATTCAATGTCATAGTTGGAGGTTTGAAACGAGCGGTCTTTGGAAGTGAAGCTAAATCCGGTTTTTACTTTGCTTTGAAAACCGTTGAAGTCAAACGTATAGGTAAACAAGGTATTTCCAGAAAGGGCGTCTTCTTCTAAAGTACGCCACAAACGGGAGGGCAGTTGGGTGGTGGCTGCATTAAAAAGCAAGACGTCTCCACTTCTTTCAAACACGGTTTTTTTGAAATCCTTATCGTATACCCGAGCAAAAGAGGGTGCAATTTTCCAGTCAATGGTAAATTTATTCGCATTGAAACTGTGTTTCCCGCTCAATGGAACCGAAATAATAGTTCGGTCGGTGTGGGTCATAATGGAGGCTTCACCGAGATAGGGATTTTCGATAAAATCTTCATAGATGGCAGAGATCGCATTAGACTCTCCGTTTTTTATGGTCAACAAATTTAATTTGTATTTGCTGGACAAGGTTTTGTAAGACAGTCCAAACAAACCACTGGCAATGGCGTTAATCGTTCCCAATTCTCCATTTTGTGCGGTGTTTTCCTGCAAACCAGAGGCGAATTTAACAATGGTACCTGTGCGATAGTTTTCGTAATAGTCCACATCGTATTTGTAACCAATGGCTGCTATAAATCCAATGCTTTTGGTTGCTCCAATTTTTATTTGATTGCTGGTAGAAACTCCAAAACTATAATCCATGCTGCTTTGGGCTCTAGAAACTTCCATTTGTTTGGTAAAAGCATTTGTGATTTTACCCACCACATTGGCCAAAGCGGGATCCAAGAAAGTTTCCGGCACAGGGATTTCCTGATTTGCCACAATGGGAAGACGCGTATAGCCGTTGTCAAAACCGAATGCGTTTAGACTTTCTTGAGGTACGCGAACGATTTCTTTAAAATTCATGTTCGGATTCACTCCCCCTCTTACTGTCAGACTGTATTCTGGTAAAACAGAAAAGTCTTTAAGGACTACATCTACAATTCCGCCCGTAAAATCGGCATTCAAATCAGCACTGGCGGACTTACTCACGATGATATTTTCCAGTAAATTGGTAGGAAAAATATCCAGCTGTAGGGTGTTCTTGTCCGGGTCAAGACCGGGAACCTCCAAACCGTTCAACAAGGTCTTGGAATAACGGTCGCCCAAGCCGCGAACATAAACAAACTTTCCACCTTGAATGGAGACTCCAGGCACCCGCTTTATGGCAGTGGCCAAATTACTATCGCCTGATTTTTTTATGGACTGTGAGGACAGCCCATCGATCAAATTCACCGAACGTTTTTGAATGCTTAATACCGCAGCTTCAGAATTTTGTCGCACAGTCGTCGTTACGATGACTTCCTCCAGGGCATTGGAAGAAGGAAGCAGTGTGGTGTTGAGCACCACTTCTTCCCCCTCCACAGCCGTTACGGCGGTAATGATTTGGGTATCGTATCCCACAAAGGAGATTTCTACATCATAGTTTCCGGGAGCCAATTCCAAGGAGTAATTTCCGTCAAAATCAGTGCTGGTTCCCTGAGGGGATAGACCGGCATTTACCACCAAAATATTGGCAAAAGGCAAGGGGTCATTAAATTCACCATCCATGATTTTACCAGAGATGACGGCTTGGGCAATTCCTGTAGAAAGACTTAAAAAGCAAATTAAATTCAGAAGTTTTTTCATTGTTTTTTTTAAAAAGTATAAACTACAATGACCCCCCGAAATCTCGGAGGGTCACCGTAGTGGGTAACTAAAGTTTATGGATGGTTTGTTTTATTCTCCTCGGGCATGAAGGGTCCAAGTAAACACGGTTTCATCTGCTCCCGTGCCGTCAGCTTGTTGGTCAACAACCTTGGCAAAAGTATCAAAGTCTGTTACCGAAGTGGCAGAAAAAATAGTTTCTATAGCATCGGAGCTCACAAAATAGAGTTCAGAAAACAATAGGCTTCCTTCCACTGCAGCAGTGCCCACCCCGGCATAGGTATCCATATCAATCCCTTCGATAAAGGTACCCCCAACAAAATCGAGATAGACCACATTGGAAGTAAAACAAGTGGCATCACTTTTCCAATGACCGTAGGTATCCGATTTTTCAGCCGATGGATGTCCATATGCAGTGACATCTTTCACTGTAAAAGCACCGTCATTGGTTCCTGTTGAATCCTCGGTTCCGTCAAATTCAAAAATATTATCAGTACTGCTGTGCATCACCACTACAGCATTTTGGATGGTCCCTTTGTAGGCTTGATCCAAATCAATTCCGTCGTCCCCATTGTAATAGATAAATAGATTGTTTACGTTTACACTTCCGCCAAAGATTTCAATCCCGTCGTCATTACTTCCAACAATTTCAATATTTTCGATCAAAGTTCCGCTACCTACGCCCCCCAAGGTTAGCCCTTGAAGTTCATCTCCTCCTCCGATTTCTTGTCCAGAATGACGAATGGAAACATAACTGAGGCTTCCTGAATTATCGGCATCATCACTACCGCCATAGGTTGTCCAGTCATAACCCGTAGCGATCCCTTCGATGTCTGCAGTTCCAGCATCCGTTCCCACCGCAGCATTTCCCAACACTACGATGGAACCCCATTTACCCATATCGCTGGGAACACGATTGGGACTTAGGCCCTTATCTGCATAGCTAATTTCATCATCGATATCGGTAAAAATAATCGGTGCATCCGCTGTTCCGATAGCGTTGATTTGGCCCCCTTTTCCAATGACCAAGACCGTTGCGTCCACACCTGATCCATTTTCGGCTTTGATTATGGTTCCCGCTTCGATGTTTAAAACCCCTCCTGCTCGTACTACAACTTTTCCGTCCATGATCCAAATTCGGTCGTTCGTCCAAGTTTGTGCATCATCAATAAATGTAATTCCCCCTGAACCCACGGTTTGGGTTTCGGGTGTCGCTGTTTCAGCTTCAACCGTTACGATTTTTGTGATTGTTTCCACTACAGGGACATATTCAATCAATGATTCTTGATTGGTGCAAGAAAAAGTGAGCATGGATACGCAAGCAAATAAAAATAGTGTTTTCAAGGTTTTCATTTTTAGTTTTTTTATTTTTGACAAATATCGTTTGCTCAAAAGCCATAAAGTTTAGCTAAAAGTTAATTGTAGCAGCTCTATTTTTAAGGAATCATTAGCACTTTGAATTTTCCATAAAGTTTAGTTAACATAAGAAGGAAGAATGTTAGTTTTGTGAAATGGAATGGGAATCATTATTATCACTGCGCCGACACGGCGACACCAACAAACGGCTACGAACAGAGCAAAATGATCTCCGCCTGGGCTTCGAGGTGGACTACGATCGAATTGTTTTTTCAAATGCTTTTCGAAGTTTGCAAGACAAAACCCAGGTCATTCCTTTTTCCAAAACAGATTTTGTACACACCCGTTTGACGCACAGTTTGGAAGTGTCCGTAGTGGGACGTAGTTTGGGCCGAATTGCCGGGAAGCATTTGTTGGAAAAATATCCCCATTTAAACACTATTTTGGGCTATCAAGCCAATGATTTTGGAGCCATAACTGCGGCGGCAGCCTTGGCACACGACATCGGCAACCCTCCTTTTGGACACAGTGGCGAGAAGGCCATAGGTCATTTTTTTAAAGCGGAAGAAGGGCAGGCGTTTAAAAGTGAGCTTAGCGATAAGGAGTATCAAGATTTATGTGATTTTGAAGGCAATGCCAATGGCTTTAAAATTCTCACCGACGCCCAACCGGGAACACCCGGAGGACTTCGACTGAGTTATGCCACGCTGGGTGCTTTTATAAAATATCCCAAACAAAGTCTTCCCCTCAAACCTACCCGCCATGTAGCAGATAAAAAATACGGTTATTTTCAAGCGCAAGCCCCTTTTATAGAACCCTTGATGGAGGAATTGTCGCTCACCCATGCAAAGGGCTATTACCGGCATCCGTTGACCTTTTTGGTAGAAGCTGCAGACGATATTTGCTATACCATCATCGATTTTGAAGATGGAATAAACCTGGGTTGGATCTCCGAAGATTACGCCCTAGAATACCTCATCAATTTGGTGAAAGATCATATCGACACTAAAAAATACGGCCAACTCCAATACAAATCCCAGCGCTTGAGCTATTTGAGGGCACTGGCCATCAACAGTTTGATCCAAGATGCGGTTCGTATTTTCTTAGAAAATGAAACGGCAATTTTAAAGGGTACTTTTTCTTGGGCTTTACTCGACAAGAGCAAGTACAAAGTGCAAATTGAAGACATTATCAAGTTGAGCATCAAAAACATCTATCAATCCAAAGAAGTCATTCAAAAAGAAGTCGTAGGCTATCGCGCAATTTCCACCTTGATGCGCAACTATGTCTTTGCCGGGATTCGACAGTATAAAAAAGAGGCCAATTCCCATGACCAACTTTTACTTTCACTTTTGCCCGAGGGCGTAAAAATTGAAGGGGACAGCATCTATACCACCTTATTAAACGCGTCTTGTTTTGTGGCCAGCCTCTCCGATGGCAAAGCCCTCCGAATGGCACAGGATATCGGGCAATAGTCCTAAAGAAGTTACTATCTTTGCCCAAAAATTGCTATGCGTTGGATACTGACCATCCTCTTTTTTGTATTGTTTGAGGGCTATGCCTTTCAAGCCGTTCGTACACTCACTCAGCAAAAATCCATTTGGATGGTGTATGGCTTCCTTGTACTGGTGATTTTTGGAAATATGCTTTATCAATCACTCACTTTTGACAGAACAACGGGCATGCAAGTGGGCATGATGTATGGAATCGGTTTTTTTATCAGCTTATTTGTCTTTCAGTTGGTATTGATTTTATTTTTATTGTTTGAAGACATCGTTCGTATTCCAATAACTATTTATAATTTTTTCACCAAAACCCAAAGTGATCTGGGATATCTTCCCGGTCGAAGAAAGTTGCTTTCTCAAATTGCATTGGGCTTGGCAGCTGTGCCTTTGGTTTCTTTGTTGTATGGGATGTATCGGGGGCGTTATAACTACAAGGTGTTGCACTATGCCCTTGAATACGACGACTTACCCGAGGCTTTTGACGGGTTCACCATGACTCAAATTTCGGATATTCACAGTGGGAGTTTTGACAATGCAGAAAAAGTACAATATGGCGTAGACTTGATCAACGAACAAAAATCGGATGTGATCTTTTTTACCGGGGATTTGGTCAACAACAAATGTGATGAGGTGCTGCCTTGGGTAACTACTTTTTCTCAATTAAAGGCTACTCATGGTGTATATTCTGTTTTGGGAAATCACGACTATGGCGATTATGCCGATTGGGAAAACGATGCTGCCAAGGGTGAAAATATGGAACGACTGTATGCAACCCAAAAAAAAATGGGATGGGATTTACTTCGCAATGAAGCGCGATGGATTGAAAAAGACGGTCAGAAAATTGCCGTAGTGGGCGTGGAAAATTGGGGCAAAGGCGGCTTTAAAAAAGCGGGCGACCTCAATCAAGCACTTTCCGGCGTTGCCCCTGAAGACTTTAAAATTTTACTTTCTCACGATCCTTCACATTGGGAAGCCGAAGTATTGCCACATCCTGCGCCAGTACAGCTCACCTTGAGCGGACATACGCATGGAATGCAATTTGGAATTGAGATTCCGGGCTGGTTCAAGTGGAGTCCGGTGCAATGGCGTTATAAACAATGGGCTGGAATTTATGGCACGGAACAACAGCGCTTGAATGTCAACAGAGGCTTTGGATTTTTGGCCTATCCGGGCAGGGTTGGGATGTGGCCCGAAATTACCGTAATCACCCTGAAACGAACAAAAGCCACGGTTTAAAGATGTTTTATTCCAAATTCTTTTACATTTGTTATGAAAATCCAAGTAAATTGAAATTTTGATGTCGAAATTTGGAGAATTATTAGACGAAAAAATACCGCTGCTACTTGCTTTTTATAGCCAAGATGACCCCATTTCCTCGGGGATGAGTCCGGTTTTAAAAGATGTTGCCGCTGCTCTTGGCGACAAAGGCAAAGTCATTAAAATAGACGTCGACAAGAATGCGGAACTGTCCGAAGCACTTCGGGTTAAAGTACTTCCCACTTTGATGATTTACAAATACAGTGAAATGGTCTGGCGGCAAAGCGGAGAACAAGATGCCAATACGCTGATTGGGCTTATTCAAGAACACATCCCTTCTTAGAACATACTATTCTTCCTGCTCCTCTGAATCCGAACTTTTTAACGCCGCGGAGAAATTGTTGAGCACACCGTTGTATTTGGATTCCAAACTATCGCCAAAGGAATTGTTTTCATAGGATCGGACGATTTGCAAGACATACGTATAATCCAAAATTTCATTTTTAATCCGCTGTATAAACATGACCTGCTCCTCCGGTTTCAGTTGACCGTACAGCGCCAAACGCTGATCAAATTCGGCAGTGATTTTTTGCATCAAATCCCTTGCTTTATCTGTTGCTCCAGCTAAATAATACCCTCCGGCAAAATCCGCCAAAACGGTATAATAGTCATAGTCTCCATAAAGATAGGTAAATCGTCCGCTATAGGTCAGAAACTGATCTAAAGTAGCCTCCATATTTTGTTTGTCCTCATTGACAATAGTGGCCTCAACCAAGGCGCGATATCGTTCGATTTCAGTGACAATTTCTTCTCCCAAATTGTATTGTAATTCTTTTTCTAAGGAATCAAAATAATTCAAGCGATCGGCGTATTTATGTCCGATGGCATCGGAAAGTTCTTGGGCTGCTGCCACTTCCCCCAGTTTGTAGTAGCCATCGACAAAAGGCACCAAAAGACTGTAAAAACCAAAATAGTCCAAAGGCATTTTTTCGAGTGCCAAGTCGATTACTTTTTTGGCTTTGTCAAATTTTTCCTCATTGATGAGTTGTTCTGCTAAGCGGGCCATATTACTGCGGAAGGAAATACTGTTTTTTCGGGTTTCCCGATCGTGGTAAATATCCGTTCGTTCGGAATTTCCCCAATCCCATTTCATTACGATGTCGTACATCAAGTCCGAATCTATGCGCCCCATCAAATAGGGATTTTCTTTACCCAAAGCGGTTTTTATAGGCACCAGTTTATAGACCAAACCGTCCAATTGTAGATAGTTTTTCATCCATATATATTCGGACTCATTATAACTTCCTCCGGTAAAATAGATGGGTCGTTTCCAATCGTTGTTGGCAATGATGTCCAGCATCATAATTTGATTTTTGGTAATCCCAGTTTCGGGTAGTTCGATGTCAATATAAGGGACAATCAAATCCGCATCTTCGGTTTTCACCACTCCACTTTTCAGGACATTTTCCTTATTTACCGGAATGCGAAGTTTGTTGGTGGGATAAAAAATGGTCTCCTGTTGACTTTTTGGGAGTCGATCGGGGTCTTGCCCCGATCTTTCCATCAAATCTTTGTATTTGGTACGCGGATGATCACTGGCCACCCAATCGACAAAGTCTTTGATGTCCCAACGCACCGAATCAATCAAGGCTTCATAACGGACTATATCCCGAACCCCATAGGCATATAGATTATGGGTCATTTGTGAGGGAATGGGTTCGCTGGAATAGGTTTTGCGTTTCATCTGATCGATGTACCAATCGGTGGCTAACAAACTGGTATTGATGACGCGTACATCGGTTCTATAACCTTCAATATCTTGAGCATACCACAGCGCAAAAGTGTCATTATCCCCTATGGTAAAAATCAGGGCACCCACATCTTCTTGTATGGATTGCAAATAGGACCGCGCCAAGGATTGTGCCGTGTAGCGGTTCGATCGATCGTGATCGTCCCAGTTTTCGGCTCCCATCAATACAGGAACGGCAAGTAGACAGAGGACAACTGTGGCAATTGGTATCCATTGTTGACGGATTTTGGTTTTCAATAGGTGTACCAAGGCCATGGCACCCATGCCAATCCAAAGGGCAAAAACATAAAACGAGCCCACCAACGCATAATCCCGTTCACGGGGTTCGAAAGGGCGTTCGTTTAAATACACTTTTAAGGCCAGACCTGTAAAAAGGAATAAACTTAATACCACCCAAAAGCGTTTGGGGTCTTGTGTATATAAAAAATAAATCCCAATACACCCCAGTAGAAAGGGGAGCATATAATAGGTGTTTCGCGCTTTGTTTTGGAGCGCATCTTCATCCAATTCGGCTTGATTGCCCAAGCGTAAACTGTCAATAAAGGGAATGCCACTGATCCAATTGCCATCCAAGGTAGTGTACTCGCCTTGTTGGTCGTTTTGACGCCCGGAAAAGTTCCACATAAAGTAACGCCAATACATATAGCCCATTTGAAAAGAAAAGAGGAACTTAAGGTTGCTAATCAGCGTTGGTTTTTTGATGTCTAAATAAGGACTTAAGGTTTTAAAAAATTCGTGATATTCTTCTCCCGAAACTACGCCATCGCGGATGTCTTCTCGGAAGTCGCTCACACGTTGTTGCAATTGCTCATTGGAACGATAGGGGGAAGAAATCGTAAATTCAAGAGGTCCCGTAAAATTCATATAGTTGCCGGCATATTCGGCGTTGTGCAATCGGGGTAGGAGACCATTGTGTTCGCCATTGGCATTTATCCGTGCTTTTTCCCACTGATTGACAATAATATAACGCCCGGTTTGATAATCCCTTTCGTATTTGGGTTTATCGTCAATATAGGGTTCCGTGGCATCTTGCCCGGCATAGATATCGGAAAACATAGGACCGTAAAACAGATGCGTTTCGGGGTATTGTTCCAAATTGTAATAGGCCAACAGAAGGCGTGCATCGGAGGGTGCATTTTCATTGATCACTGTATTGGCGTTGGCGCGAATGGGAATCATGATCCAAGAGGAAAACCCGACCAATACAAACAACACACACAGCACTCCCGTGTTCATGTTAACCCAATTTTTCTTGCGGGTATGGCGTAAACTAAAATAAAATAAAGCGATGATCACGATAGCCGCTATCAATGTGCCACTGTCAAAGGGCAGCCCCATGGTGTTGACAAAAAAGACTTCTGCTTTGCCAAAAAAGGCCAAAGTGAGGGGAAGTAATAATTTAAAAATAAACAACAAGATCGCTACCGAAAACAGATTGGCATAGATAAATCCCTTGAGGGTGACTTTGGGAAAGTTTTTAAAATAATAAATCATCCCCAAGGCAGGGATGGCCAACAAAGCCATAAAATGTACCCCAAAACACAAACCGATAATAAAACTCATCAACAGCAACCAACGGTCACCCCGGGGGGTGTTCATTTCCTGCTCCCAACGCAGTCCCATCCAAAATAACAATGCCAAAAGGAACATTGCCATGGCATACACTTCGGCTTCCACAGCATTAAACCAAAAACTATCTGAAAAACAGAAGGCTAGGGCTCCCACCACAGCACTTCCAAAATACCCAATCCGTTCCGAAACCGTTTGTGGGCTACTGAAAAAAGGTAATTTTTTAAACAACAAAGTGAGCGTCCAAAAAAGAAACAAGATAGTAAAGGCACTAGAAAATACCGACATATAATTGACCATCAATGCTATTTTTTCAGGAGCCGAAGCAAAAAGTGCAAAGAAAGCTCCCATCATTTGGAAAAATGGAGCACCCGGCGGGTGTCCAATCTGTAATTTTGCAGAAGTTGCAATGTATTCGCTACAATCCCAATAACTGGCAGTGGGTTCAACAGTACTACCGTATGTGAATAGGGCAATGGCAAATACCATCCATCCGATACTTAAATTCCATATACGATATTGGGCGTCGGTCATAATTTTAAGAATTTAGTAGCGAAAATAAGTATAAATCTAGGAAGTGCGAAGGATTTTTGGGGGGTTTAACAAGAGAAGGGGCTGCGGCTTGCCGTGGATCGGGATTTACAGCTGTGGTAACAGGGGAAAATGAGCCTTATTTGCTCCAAGGTTTTGCAAGAAATGAATATAATTTATCTTAAAATTTGTGCACCTAAAACTTTCATGTAAATTTGCATCGCTTTTGGCCTATGGTGTAACTGGCAACACGTCTGATTTTGGTTCAGAAGAGTCTAGGTTCGAGCCCTAGTAGGCCAACTCTTTAATTTTTACCCTCTGTATTCCAGAGGGTTTTTTTATCCCTTTTGATGGGGTGTCCCCGCCTTTACAAGGTTTTCATTTCTTGTTTAAAACCAATTTAAAGGCACAAAACATGTGCAATTAGGCGGAGCAACAAAGAGCCCATAAAACTTTTGGAAGCGCCAATTTAATTGGTACATTTGGGAGACGCTGCCTTAGCAGCCGAACACTATACCAAATGAAAGAAAAAAAGTTAAGAAGCAGCGAATGGTTTGGACACAATGACAAAATGGGATTTGTCCATCGCTCTTGGATGCGCAATCAAGGGCATCCCGATCATATGTTCCAAGGAAAACCAGTCATCGGAATTTGTAATACCTGGTCTGATCTTACCCCCTGTAATGCACATTTACGCGATTTTGCCGAAATTGTCAAAAGAGGGGTCTATGAAGCTGGGGGATTTCCTCTGGAATTTCCAGTCATGTCGTTAGGAGAAACCTTGATGAAACCCAGTACGATGCTGTGGCGGAATTTGGCTAGTATGGATGTGGAGGAAAGCATTCGTGCCAATCCCTTAGACGGAGTGATTTTACTGACCGGTTGTGACAAAACCACCCCTTCCACCATCATGGGCGCTTGTAGTGTGGATTTGCCCACTTTGGTGGTGCCCGGTGGCCCCATGTTGAATGGAAATTGGCGAGGGAAAAAAGTCGGTTCTGGAACACTCACGTGGAAACTCTCCGAGGCTCTGATCAAAGGAGAAATAACAAGCGAAGAAATGCGCGAGGCGGAATCTTGTATGAGTAGAAGTGCTGGGCATTGTATGACCATGGGTACAGCTTCTTCTATGGCTTGTACGGTGGAAGCACTCGGATTGACCTTGCCCAATGCGGCGGCCATTCCCGCCGTTGACGCTCGAAAAAAGGTGATGGCGCATCTGGCCGGAAACCGAATTGTCGAGATGGTGAAAGAGGATATGACCATTTCAAAAATATTGACAAGAGAAGCCTTTGAAAACGCTATTAAAATGAATGCCGCTATTGGGGGTTCTACCAATGTAGTATTGCATTTGTTGGCCATCGCCAAGCGCTTGGGAATTCCCTTGGATTTGAATGATTTTGATGCATTAGCAAGCAAGCTCCCGATGATCGTGAACTTGCAACCCGCAGGAAGCTATTTGATGGAAGACTTGTTTTATGCTGGAGGCTTGAGTGCTGTGGCAAAAGCCATGAAAGAACACCTCAAACCGACACCCACTGCCAATGGTAAAACGTTAGTAGAAAATGCGGAAACCGCAGTAAACTATAACGAAGCAGTGATTGGGAGTACCGCTGCACCGTTTATGGAAGAGGCAGGGATTGCAGTGCTGCATGGAAATTTGTGTGAAAAAGGTGCCGTCATCAAGCCCTGTGCGGCCAGTGCTCATTTGTTAAAACATCGTGGAAAAGCGGTCGTTTTTGAATCCATAGAAGACTATCACGCCCGCGTGAATGATCCCGATTTAGACATCGACAAAGACAGCGTCATGGTGCTCAAGGGAGTCGGTGCTGTGGGCTATCCAGGCATGCCGGAAGTGGGAAACATGGATTTACCTAAAAAAATATTAGAACAAGGAATCACCGATATGGTGCGCATTTCCGATGGGCGAATGAGTGGAACGGCTTATGGCACTGTTGTCCTTCACGTAGCTCCGGAAGCTGCTGTTGGAGGGGTTTTGGCATTGGTGCAAAACGGGGACATGATTACTTTGGATGTTCCCAATCGGAGTTTGAATTTAGAAATTTCGGCGGAGGAACTGGCTGCTCGAAAAGCCCTTTGGAAAGCACCCGAACCGCAAGCCGTTCGGGGATATGCCAAACTCTATATCGATCATGTCAACCAAGCGGATGAAGGTTGTGATATGGACTTCTTGGTCGGAGGTTCCGGAGCTGAGGTATCACGCGATTTACATTAAATGATGTGGGCCTTTCTTCCTTTATTCCTAGCCATTGTTGGGATTATTGTACTCACCAGCCGATGGAAATGGCATCCTTTTTTGGCACTGATCGTGGTCAGTATTGGTTTTGGGTGGGCAGTAGGGATGCCTTCCGCAGCGATTCTTAAAGCACTACAGGAGGGTTTTGGAGGAACATTGGGAGCCATCGGAATCATCATCGTTGCGGGACTGATCATCGGAACTTTTTTAGAACAATCGGGAGGGGCGCAGGTCATTGCTCAATTTTTTATCCGCAAGTTGGGGGGCAAACGCATTCATTGGGTAATGGGATGTATTGGCTATTTGGTGTCCATCCCTGTCTTTGCAGATTCAGGTTTTGTTATCCTTTCACCCTTGAACAAAGCGTTGACCAAAAAGGTGGGTGTCTCATTGGCAGGAACTGCCATTGCGTTGAGTATGGGATTAACAGGAGCCCACACCATGGTACCCCCCACACCCGGCCCCATTGCTGCCACCGCCATCATCGGTGCTGATTTAGGTTTGGTCATTGTTTTTGGATTGCTTGCTAGCAGTATCGGGCTTAGCGTTTGTATTCTATTTGCCAAGTTTATGGGCAGTCGGATTTGGATAGCACCCAAAGTCGATGCACATCCAACAGCGGAAACCACTCCGGAATATTTGCCGACCTTGGGAAGAACCCTGCTTCCTATTTTAGTGCCAATTGGACTCATTGTTTGTAATTCCGTAGTCTCCTATCCTGGTTTTCCCATCCAAGAGGGAACGCTCAAAAACAGTATCGCCTTTGTGGGACATCCCATTATTGCATTATTTATCGGTGTTTTTTTGGCATTGTTTGTTCCCAAAAAATGGGATGGGCAACGCTTGACCCAAGAAGGTTGGCTGGGAATGGCTGTCAAAGGTGCTGCCACCATATTGTTGATTACTGCAGCGGGGGGTGCTTTTGGCAAGGTTATTCAAAGTTCCGGGATACATCACAACATAGAACCTTTGTTGAAAGATTTACCCTTGGGCTTGATACTGCCTTTTCTTTTAGCCGCATTGATCAAAACGGCTCAAGGTTCTTCCACGGTGGCCATCGTTACAGCGGCCTCTTTGGCATTGCCCATGTTGGAGGTTTTGGGGCTGACGGCTGCTTTTGACAAGGCATTGGTGGTGGTGGCCATTGGTGCGGGTTCTGCCGTAGTTTCCCATGCCAACGACAGTTTTTTTTGGGTGGTTACCCAATTCAGTCAAATGTCCATTCCACAGGGGTATCGGCTGCATACCTTAGCCTCCTTAATCCTTGGAATTTCTGCACTAACAACCCTTTATTGCATCAAAGGGGTATTGAGTTTATTTTTTTAAGAGGAGCAGTTAGGGAGCTACTTCAACCAAAGCATCGATTGTTTGAATACGACCATCGGGAAGGTACTCCAATTTTGCTCTTTTGATACTTCTCAAATGCGTAACTCCTTTGGAGAGGGAGCTGTCGTGAAAGTAAAGATACCATGCTCCTTCATATTCCACGATGGAATGATGATTGGTCCATCCCAATACGGGTTTTAAGATGACTCCTTGATAGGTGAACGGTCCCAGGGGTGAATCGCCGATGGCATAGGCAATATTGTGGGTATCTCCGGTGGAATAAGAAAAATAATATTTTCCGTTGTATTGATGTACCCAAGCTGCTTCAAAAAAACGTCGCTCATTATCTCCAGCTAAAATTGGATTTCCTTCGGCATCCAACAATTGAATGTCTTGCACAGCGGTTTCAAATTGCAGCATATCCTCAGACATTTTTGCCACTTTAGGTGCAATGGCCACTTCGTCGGCTGCGGGGTAGCGGTCTTCAGCCACATAGCTGCCACTTTCCCAGCGTTGCAATTGACCGCCCCAAATGCCACCAAAATACATATAATAACTGCCATCACTGTCTTTGAAAACTGCGGGATCTATACTGACCGCACCTGCTATGGGTGACTCCTCTGCTGTAAAAGGACCCTCGGGAGTGGAGCCAGTGGCCACGCCGATACGGAAAATTTCATCCGCATCTTTGGCAGGAAAATAAAAGTAATAGGTTCCGTTTTTTTCTGCAATGTCGGGAGCCCAAAGTTGTTTTTTGGCCCATGGAATATCGTCCAAATCAAGTGCTTTTCCCATATCCTGCGCAGTTTCATCGGCATTCATTTTCAGTACGTGATAATCGCGCATGGAAAAGTGACTTCCCAAATCGTCCTCAGGCACACCTCCGTCTATGTCGTGTGAAGGGTAGATGTACAAAGCTCCATCAAAAACATGCGCAGAAGGGTCGGCGGTATACATTGATGTAATTAGGGGATCGTATGTTACCTCTTGTTTTTGTTGGGGAGTGCTTTGACAGCCTATCATCAAAGCAAGTAGTAATATAGTTCTTAAAATTTTCATCATTTTGCTGTTAAAATCCAAAGCTAAGAAAACTTGAATAGAACTTAAATGCATTTCGATTTATTTTCTGTTCATTTTTTCAGCCTACTTTTTTTCAGTTTTATCATAGAAAAAAAACGGTTTAAAGCATCCCTTTTCGAAACGACTTTGTATCTTAACTTTTTAATTCAACACGATGAAAAGAAACTTTTCCGACCTCGGTTTATTGCTATTGCGTCTTTCTTTTTCTGCTATGTTACTCACGCACGGTTACGGAAAATTTTTACGCCTCTTTGAACCCGATATCAAGTTCATGGATTTTTTGGGATTAGGGGCCACCGTCTCTTTGTTTTTAGCCGTTCTAGGGGAATTTATCGCCCCGATTTTGATAATGATTGGTTATAAAACGCGTTTGGTTACACTTTTTCCTATCGTCACCATGGCAGTGGCTGCCTTTATCGCCCATGCCGATGATCCTTTTGCAAAAAAAGAAAAGGCACTCTTGTTTCTCTTTGGATTTATTGCTATTGCCCTTTGTGGCGCAGGGAAATATGCTTTAGATCAACGGTTTAAAAAATAACCATTCCTAAACGGTTTTCATAAATTGCATATTGTGCTGTATGCTCTCAAAAGGAGTTGAGGCGTATTCCTCTTGCTCAATAAAAATATGTTCGAGACCTGACTCGTTTTGATGGGCAAGCATTTCGGGTATGTTTAAACCGCCTTTGCCAAATTCAGTGCTGTGTTTTTTCTCCAAATCCATGTCTTTTAAATGCCATAAAGGAAATCGACCGGGATATTTTTTAAAATAATCTAATGGGTTTTTTCCAGCGACGATCACCCAACCCAAATCCAATTCCATGTGCACCCATTGGGCTTCTGTTTCGTCCATCAACACATCATAAAGTACGATTCCGTTTTCGGACTCAAATTCGTATTCGTGGTTGTGGTAGCCAAAGCGAACTCCGGCAGCGCTACACTTTTCTCCTGCTTTGTTGAAAGCTTCTGCCACCCTTTTATAATTGTCTAGGGTTTGACCTGGGGTGGGCAAAGAGGAACAAATCAGATATGCTTGTTGGGCTTCCACGGCTTCCTCCAAAGTACGATCAAAGGCTGCGTCCAAATGGACATGACCGCTCACCAATTGCATTCCCAAATCCGTACAGGCGGATTGCATCTCTTTGGGTCGTAAGCCGTAATAATGTCCTTTTTGACTTTTGGCAGATTCAATTTTTTTGATTCCTAGAGCGGCAATTTCCTCCAAGGTTTTCAAAGGTTGGGATTGCATTTTTTCACGAAAAGTGTACAATTGCAAGCCTAATGCATGTTCCTTGGTTTTGGAAAAGGCGAGTGTTGAGCCTATGGCTAAAGCCGATCCTGCTACAGCAGTGGTCGACAAAAATTTTCTACGAGTGTATTGCATATCATTTAAATTTATTGAGACCATTCGGTAGGCGTTCGATCCCATCGGTGTTTTTTGAGCTGTTCTAAAAGATTTTCAGGGAGCCTTTGTCCATCACTCGTCGCTGTATTGGCAAGCACATTTTTGGCTTTCCGCATTCCAGGAATGATGGTACTCACTGTTTGATTTGCGGTAATAAAACGCAATGCCATTTCAGCCATTGTCATTCCTTCTGGAACCAGAGGACGCAACAAGTCTGCCCGATCGGCACTGGCATTTAGGTTTTCGGGTACAAAATAGGTACCCCTCCAATCGCCTTCTGGAAATTGCGTTGCCCGCGTGATATTTCCTGTCAAAGTTCCTTCGTCAAAAGGAACACGCGCAATCACAGCAATGTCATGCGTTTCACAATAAGGGAAAAGAACATCTTCAGGAGCCTGATCAAAGATGTTGTAAATCACCTGAACGGCATCAATCCTTCCGGTTTTCAGAGCTTGTATTCCATTTTCGGGTTCCCAGCGATTCATACTGATGCCCATGGCGGCAAGCTTCCCTTCTTTTTTTAAATCTTCCACAGCTCTTTGCCATTCCTCCTTTGCTGTCCAGCCATCGTCCCAAGTGTGAAATTGCATCAAATCAATTTGCTCTTGTTTTAAGTTTTTGAGCGTTTTCTCCGTATAGTTCCGGATATGTGCTGCGGGATAGGAGTCTTCAAAACGATATTGCGGTTGAGCGGGCCAACGAAAATTTTTGGGAGGAATTTTACTGGCCGTATAGAGTTTTTTATTAGGATGTCTTTGTAGTAATTTTCCCAAAAGGCGTTCGCTGTGCCCTTCGCCATAACCCCAGGCCGTGTCAAAAAAATTAACCCCATTGGCAACCGCCAAATCCAAAGAGCGTTCCGATTCCACATCGTCCGATTCTTTCCATCCGCCCATGCCCCACATGCCATAGCCCATTTCACTTACTTGCCAATCGGTCCTTCCAAATCTCCTGTATTTCATAATATTTTATTTATGTTTAAAAAATTCATAATCGCTTGATCGCCTTGAAGCATTCCTTCCGGCTGAGGATAGGTTTTATAAATTTCCAAAATTTCTTGATCCAAAAGCTGAATTTCATCCTCTTTGTATTGACCGTTTTCTTGAACCTTATTTTTTGAAAGACCGAGATGTTTGGCCAAAAAATCATAGGCAGCGATGCGTTTTGATGGACCATAATTGTGTTGTTCCTCAGCCAAATGCACATTCTCTATGGGCTTGTTTTTACCAAATACGTTGTACACCGATTGCAGGTAAGGAAATTCTACCTCGGGTGTATTTTTTGTCCAATCCGCGCCATCGGAAATAATCAGTTGGGGACGCGGGGCAAAGGCAGCAGCGATTTCGACATTATTGGTTTGAAAAGCACCGTTTTTATGGACGGGCATGCCGCTTTCACAGGCACAACCGCCAAAAAAATGGGCAGACACTTGCACCACAGGCACACTGACGGACACACGCGGATCAAGGGCAGCGATCATAAAACTTTGAGTACCACCCCCCGAAGCCCCTGTGACGCCAATCCGAAGGGGATCTACATCATCGCGGTTGACCAAATAATCAATAATTGCTTTGCTGTTCCAGGTTTGCAACAGCAAACTGATCGGCATTTTGTGATTCAGCTGGGTGCTCTCTCCATAACCAACCATGTCATAAGCAAAAACAACGGCTCCCATTTTGGCCAATAGGGCACAACGCAGTTGCACATCTTCAGAAAAACGACCTCCTTTCATATGTCCATGAGGACTGAGCACCGCCGGATGTTTTTTTGCTCCGTTGAGCGGAAGATAAAGGTTGCCGGTAACATAAAATCCGGGAAAGGTTTCTAGTGCGATATTTTGTACCTGATAACCATCCATGGAAACGGGCGCGCTGATTAAAAGAGTTTGGGGTCGGTCAAAAGAGGGAATTTTGTCCCATTGAAGTCCTCGCTTCAGGTTGGATTTGATGGCATCCGCCCTTTTTTCCCAACTGTTTTGATCGTTCCACAACTGACTGAATTCTTGCATTTTGACTTTTGCTTCGACCTCCGTCCAATAATGCCCTTGGCACAGTTGCCCCCAAGCTGCTGAGGAAAAACTTCCAAGCAATAAAACAACAATTAGTTTATACCCGTTCATATCATTGTGTTTTAGATTTACTCAATAAAAGATACAACACCCCACAACTTATCCAGGCGGGAAGGGTTAAATAGGATAAGAAAATGTCGAAATAGATTGAAATGCCATAAAAAACACCAAATCCAATCGCCCAAGCAAGCAAAACATTTGAATTAAAACTTCCCTGAAAGGGTTGCTGCAGATAATTTTGTACCCCCCAGGACTTGGAAAAGAAATGTTGAAAGACAATAATGGCTCCCACCGGAGCTAATATAAATCCATACAGCGCTACAAAATCCAACAGTTGCATGGCAAAGGCTGGGAAGATCCCAGCCAAAGTGGCAATACCTCCCGCCAAAAGGGTTACTGAAGCGGTACTCATTTTTGGAAAAATAGCTTGAAAGGCGAGTCCGGCGCGATAAATCGTAGGATTGGCAGTCGTCCACCCGGCCAAAATGACTACAACAATTCCTGCTATTCCAATGGCATTATAGGCCAAAGGTCCGGGAGCAACCGTGGGAGCCAACCCGTTGGCGAGTAGATTTTGTGCTTCTGGAGTTCGGATATAAACAGCATATAGAAGTGCTGCAGCGATCCACGCGACAAAGTGTCCAATGTACATCCCTGCAGCCGTCGTCCAACCTGATTTTGGATGTGCAGCAAAACGAAATACCGTCAAGTCAGACATGCCGATATGCATGGCTGCATTGGCAAACCACGACCACAAACACACATGCCAAAATGTATATTTGATCTGTCCGGGGAAAGGTTCACTTCCGCTTCCCCAAATATCCCAAAAGTCAGAAAAGCTTCCCACGCCCAATTGTTGCAGAGCCACAAAAGCACTGGCAACAAAGCCCAATACAATGACCGGGGACATCCAATTGGCGGCTTTGGCCACCGTATTGAATCCTTTGGCAGCAATGATTGAAATCGCCAGTCCTATCAATACTACGATGATGATCCAAGTGGGACCATTGGGCAAAGTGTCCGTCAATTGCGGCATTTCCATATTGAAGGGAATTCCCACCGCTGTGGCGGAAACCGTAATCATGGCTCCGGCCAAAAAACAAAAGAGGATGCCATTGGCCAAATTATAGCCGATGACCAGCTTTTTGCCACAAATTTTTTCCAAATGATAATAGAGCGTATAACGGTATTGAACGGCTATGGCTGAGGTCAAAAAACGCCAACTCAGTACCGCCAAAAGATTTCCCACAATTAATCCAAAAATCAAATCAAAAGCACTTACTCCAGTTGTTAGGAACAGGGGTCCGATTACAAATTCGGTTCCGGCAGCATGTTCTCCGGCATACATTCCCAAAAAGTGCGTCCATCGTTTTAGTGCTGAGGTTGGGACGGCTTCCCGTTCATACTCAGTTTTTGGTTTTTGGGGGCTAAGGCTTTCCGTGCTCATAAAATATTCGGATTTAATAACTGTTTAAGATACGCTAAAGTTTAGTTTTGAGTGAAAAACTGTCAATACATGAAAATTACGGATGTTGCTGTGCATGATTTTGCAGGGCTTCGTATACCGTTCGATCTACCCAAAAAATAGAACCATGACGAGCTCCCTCCGGAAAAGAAATTTGATCGGAAATATCTTTCCATTGATTTAAATCGCTGGATTGGACAGCCCCAAACGCATGTTTGCGGTATTTGTCAAAATAGACCGTCCACTGCCCTTCGTGATAGAGCGATGTAGGGCCTTCCGCCCAGTAGTTACCACTGATGGGGGTTGAGGGTTTGGAATAAGGGCCTTCAAACGTATCGGCATAGGCCCATTTGATGTTTTTAGCTGGAGGTTCGGGGGTTTCATCTTTCAGAAAGAGGATGTATTTATCCTGAAAAAATTGAATGGAGGCGTCGATTACATTAAAACCGGGATCCAGCAAAAGTTGCGTTGGAGCAAAATTGGAAAAGTCTTTGGTTTTGGTATAATAGATACGATGATTGTAACCGTTTTCTCCTTTGGGTTGGGTCTCCAAAAATGTTCCCGCTATGGTGGAAGACCAGTAGATATAAAAATTTTCGGTTTGAGGATCATAAGTGATTTCCGGCGCCCATGTATTGCGGGTTTTGGGCTGGTGTTGCATGACTGGAATAAATTTTTGTTCCGACCAATGGATCAAATCTTCGGAATGCGCATACCCAATCCCTTGATCCGTCCAACTGACCGTCCAAACCATATGAAATTTTCCATCCGGACCTTGAATGATGTTGGGATCCCGCATTAATTTGTCTTTACCCACTTGTGGCGTCAACCAGGAAGTGTTTTTTAAACGTTCAAAATGCAACCCATCTTCGCTGGATGCCAAATGCAAACCATCCTCTCCATTCCCCATAAAATAAGAAAACAGCATTATTTTTTTGGATTTTGCCAGTCCCATAGCGACCAACCAATTTTCACAGGCTTCACTCCAGTATTTATGGGTGTCGCGCAGTCCCAAACCAAAGCCATGCCCCCCGTTTCTATAGGCATGCAGTTCGACGGGAACGCCCTGCTTTTTCATGGCTTGCAGATAGGAAATACTATTTTCAATGGGTACGGCTCCATCATCCACGGAATGGATAAGCAATGCCGGAGGGGTTTGGGCGTTGATTTGTTTTTCGTTGGAAAACCAATCGACTTGGGCTGGGCTGGGAGTTGCTCCCAAAAGATTGGTGCGCGAACCTCCATGGGTGAGCCCCTCTTGCATGGAAATCACAGGGTAAATCAAAATCGAAAAATCCGGGCGCGCACTAATCGCTTCCGAAGCCTCATAAACTTTTTGGTCGTAATGCGTGGAAAGACTGGCAGCAAGATGCCCCCCAGCAGAAAAGCCAAGGACACCAATTTTTTGAGGATCAATGTTCCATTTTTCGGCATGTTTACGAATGATACGCAAACCCTGTTGCGCATCTTGCAGAGGGCCGATGCTTTTATCTTCCATGATGCGATCATCAGGCAATCGATTTTTAAGTACAAAAGCACTAATGCCCAAAGTATTTAACCATTTTGCAATCCGATAGCCTTCTTTATTAATGGCTAAAATTTTATATCCACCCCCGGGACAAATCAGTACCGCAGCTCCTGTTGCTTTTTCTGGAGCAGCAACAAAAGCGGTTAAGGTAGGGACACTCACCTGACTGACTCTAAGGGGAGCCCCCAAAACATCAGTGGTGGTGTTCTCTAGAAATTGTGCGTCGATTTTGGCATTGGGTACGCCCTCCAGCCATAAAGGGAGCACTTCTTGCGCCCAAAGACTAACACTCAGCAAGAAACTAAAGAGCCATAGTAGTGTTTTCATTGTTTACGGTATTATGTTATTCAGAGGTTGCAGTTCCGGTGCTTGGATCAAGCCCGACGGGGTGAGCTCCCAGACACTAGCATCCCAAGCTTTATAATCTTTGTTGACCATGTTGATCTCATAGAAAATCGTCCAGTCTTCCCCTCTTTTTTCCTTGGCACGGATACGATTGGCTCCCAAGTTGGTCACGCGCAATTCCAAATCATGCGCTCCGCCTTCCAAAAACGGGAGGTCTAAATACATCGGATTTGCCCAAACGGTTCCATAATATTTCCCATCGATATAAACGGCTGCACTTTCCCGTACATCTCCTAAAGTTAACCGCCACGCTTTTTTGGAATTATTGGGGAGGGTAAAGGTGGTTTTATAGGAAACAGTCCCTGAAAAATCCTCGTATGTTTTGCCCAAATCGGTCCATGACGACAAACGGTCGATGTGAACGGTTTGAGGAAGTGTGGGGCCACCGCTGAGGGGGGTCAATTCCCAACTGCCATTGAGTTTTATAGTGGGGGCACCGGCTTGTCTGTAATTCCATTGTTGCGGATTTAATTCTCCTCCAGTTTGGATCAGCAGCGATTGACCGGAATCCAATTGGAGAAAAATTTCTTTATTTCCTTGTACGGTTCTTTGCGCAGGTACGCCGTATGCGCCTGTTAATGGATCTAACAGAAGAATATGATCTTCATTACTTCTCAAAGGCACCCAATCCTTCACCGCTTCAGCCGTATGATTGACAACAAAATAGACCTTGCTCGAGCCATAATTTCTTCTAATAAATTTTAAATTTTTTTGCGGAAAAGCTTCTGCAATGATGCCTTTTGAGGCTAGGATTTCGTTCCAATCCGTTCGTGCACTCAGCGGGATGTTTTGTTTGGAAAGCAGTGCTTCAAGTTCAGCGGTTTGTTTTTCATATTCAAACCAACCCGGAACGGTTTCCGGTGTTCCTTCAAAGAGGATGTTTGCTCCCTGTGCTTTCAAGGCTAAAAGTTGTTCTAAACTGCCCAAAGGCATATGTGTTGAATTCGGAACAATCAAGGCTTTGTAACGTCCTCCGGGAAGTTGTATTTGTCCGTCTTGCACCGTGGCTTTGAGTAAAAATTGATCGGAAAGATAATCAAAGCTGTGCCCTTGGGCGAGGAGCGTTTGGATGGCCTCATAAAAAGGGGTGTTTTTCAGCCAGGTGTCCAAATCGTGGATGGCCAATTGTTGCATGAGTCTTCCATCGAGGAAATTGCCCCAAACATCGTGGATGGGCCAATACAAAAGGACATCATTGTCGGAACTTCCAGCTTGTAAAAACGATTGGATTCTAGTGATATATCCGAAAAGCTCGGGTACGTCAGCCCAAAAGGTATTGGTGGGATTAAAATTTACTGAGGCATAGAATTTCCATCCCGGCCAAGCAGCAGTATCGGGACTGAAGGTAGAACCGTGCAAAAAAACATGATTTACACCGTTTAAAAATAAATCCTCTACTTCTGGTTTGCATTGAGAAAGTGCTGTTTTAAAATGTTCTCTCAGCCACGTAAAGGATTCCGACGAGACCAAAGGTTTTCCGCTGATATGTGCTGCCGAGGCAGAAAATCGGAGCATGGCGGGATCGGCATCCCCTGGACGAATATTGGCCTCCAACCGTCGTAAACCTTTTACGTCAAAAGGCATGGATCCAAAGGTTTCACATTCGGGAATGTCTGCCGAGGCGTAGAGATCGATCAAATTGCCGGGTGACCCGTGGGCTTGTAAACGGGTTTTCATATTGCGCTCGTGCGCCCAATCATTCCATGGATTTTGAAACTCTTCCAAAAGTAAATCACTGATGGTCGCCCGATAATCGGCTTTGATGCGATTGCCTATGGGATCACTTTCTTGGAGTAAAAGTTGTTGTAAATGGGGTTTCAAATCATAGCCTCTTCGGCTTTCAAACGCATTGAGAAAGTCCGCTGTAAAATTGGTGTTATAAACTTCATAACTGTCGTTAAAAATACTTCTTGGAGAAGCTTGGTTGACTTCAAAGGCAGCAGTGTAGGGAATCAAATATTCCTCCAAGGCTTTGGAGGAAAAATGATCTACGGTCCAACCTGCTCCCCCCGGGGAGGCGCGTTTTACTTTTTGTAGGGTTTTGTCTTCGTAAAGCAAAATCAATTGATAATCCTCTTGTTGAGCTTCCCAACGCAATGTTTGATGCTGTAATTGGGGACTCAAATCGGTATATTTCCCACTTTTACTGAAGGCGACCGCAGCAACATTTCGCAGTGGCTCCGACAAACCTTCTTTGCGATGGGTGATATCTTCATTCAATGGATTCCCCGCTTTGATGTTCGATTGCTTGACAAATAATTTTGTGGCAGCATGCTCAACGCTCACTTGGGGTCCGCCAAAGGGCCAACCGGTGCCGAGCGTAAGATCCACTCCCATGGATAAACTATCCCCCATTTTTAGGGTGAATGCCAACTGCTCCATCCATTGTGGCGAAAGGTGATCGATAAAATCCGCCTCGGCCCCTTTAACGCCATATATGGAAGCGATTTCTACGCCTCCCAAACCGGCTTTTTGAAAAGCCACCATGGATTTTCGGATTTGCGATTTGTTAACGGCATTTCCCATCCACCACCAGCGGGTCCAGGGTTTGTTTACGGCTGTGGGGGTCGGCCAGATTTCTTGAGTGGGTTTCTTTTCACAATGGGAAAAAAAGAGCAGTACAATAGTGAGGGGAAGCAAAAGAAAAAAGGAACTATTTTTCAAAACTTATTTTTTTACATAATAATTAATCAATGCCCCCAAGGAGAGTAAAATCATGAGCAATAGATCCAAGCGCATATTAAAAATTTGCTGTGGAATCCACCCCAATTGGGATACAATAAAAATCACCAAGGCCACTGCCGATAGTCCAATCATAAAACTCCCCTGTGGCTTTTTTGCCAAAATTCCCAATATAATCATGGGGCCCATGATTCCTGTTCCCGAAAAACTTAGCCGTGCCAATAAAACCAATTCATTTGAACTGACTAGAGAAAATAATAAGGCTGCTGCAGCGAATACAAAAATGGCAATACGAATGGGTGTTAGATTGTTTTCCCCTTTGGAACCGATCAGTCCTCGAAATTCATTACCCATGGCAAAAAGCTGAGAATCGGAGGTGGACATGGCCGCAGCTAATAAACCGATAATGGTAACAGCAGCAATGGCAGGGTGTTGTTCTCTCAGCAAAACACTTCCCAAAAAGGAGGAGGTGCTGGCATCGGCGTATTGAAGTGCACCATACAGTCCAATGATAACGGTAGGAATGATGATAAGTATGGCGAAAAAACCTACAGCAACTGCCATCCGACGAAGTGCAGCATAATCTTTCATGATGACCAAACGGGTGGAAAGTTGTGGTTGGGTCACCGGGATCATCGCAATGGCAATACAAGAGGCGATGAGGAATTGGGGACTGAGCAGTCCCTTGGGGCCGGGAGGGGAGAGTAAGTCCGGTTGGGTGTTTGCCGTTTGTTCAAACAGTGCCGACCAACCCCCGACATTATCCAAACAGTTCATAGCCACCAACCAAACTACAATCAACAGCAGCGTTCCTTGCATGAAATCGGCATAAATGATCGCTTTTAGACCGCCCAATTCAGAGTATAACAGCATCACTACAACGATAAACACACTCCACGCCCAAACCGGAATAAAGTCGGGGAAGGCCTCGATCAAGAAAATGGCAACCCCACGAATTTGGATGGCGACATAAGGCACTAAAAATAAAAATACAGCAATAAAATAGAGATAACCTACGCCTTTGTTTTGATAACAATTTTGTAGCAGACGCGACATTCCTCCAAACGATTCAGATCCGACACGTTTGCGAAGATAGAACCCAAACCAAAGGATGAAAAAGACCATTACTGCATCCGAAAAGGCAAGAAAAATCCAAGCCCCAACGCCATTATTTCTTGAAAAATCGGGCATTCCCATCAAGGTGAAGGTGCTGAATAGGGTAGCGGCAAAGGTCATAAAACCCAGTATCAAACCAATCTTGGCTCCACCCAACATAAAGTCGGAAGAAGTTTTGATTTCTTTTCTGCTGCGCAATGAAAGAAAAAATAAAACACCCACATAGAGGACGCCGATAAGAAGAAGATACTGTGTCATGGGTCTATAAATTAGCGTTTGGATCGGTTTTTAATTTTAAATGGTAAAAAACCATACCCCCGATGCCCGTAAATACTACCAGCAAAATGGTACTCAATATACTTACCCACAAATGATAGGGCATACTGAATAGGATGGGGTCAATTTTTCCTTTTACCAAGACCCAAGGAGAAAAAGTGAATACAATCAAAAGAAGGACCGCCACGAGGATGCCCTTCCAAATCCTTTTCAACGTTTTTTCAGACCAGTTTTTCATAAGGATAATTTATAATTTTTGAATCGTAAGTCCCCCATCCACTTGCACCACTTGACCGGTGGCATAAGGCAATTGATGACTCGCCATAGCGGCAGCTACTCGTCCTACATCTTCGGGCGTTCCCCATCTTTTTTGGAGGGTAAGTCCATCTTCAAAGAGTTGGTCGTACTTTTCTACAACCCCCGCAGTCATGTCGGTACGAATTACCCCGGGTTGAATTTCATATACAGGAATGTCAAATTCGCCCAATCGAGCGGCCCATAATTTGGTGGCCATGGCAACTCCGGCTTTTGAAATACAGTATTCCCCACGGTTGACCGAAGCTACGGTGGCGGAAACGGAGGATATATTGATGATGCTAAAAAAAGACTGCGGTTGAGCGCCCTTTTGTTCCACCATCCAACGGGCCACTTTTTGGGTTAAAAAATAGGGTCCTTTGAGGTTGGTTTCTATAACGATATCAAAATTGGCAGCTGTGGCTTCTAGGATATCTTCGCGAGCAGGGGGAGCAATTCCAGCATTGTTGATCAACACATGTAACCCCCCAAACTCTTGTTGTGCACAGGCAACTAGAGCTTCATGGGTTTCGGGTGCAGCAATATTTCCTGGGCAATAAACCACTTGACCTCCAAAGCTGCGCAATTCCTCTAAGGTATCTTCTACGGCGGCTTCCGGGCGCATTCCATTAATTATAAGATGAAAATCGTTTTGCGCCAAAGCTTTTGCTACGCCCAACCCGATTCCACGAGTTCCTCCTGTTATGAGTGCAACGGATTTCATTGATTTGGGTTTAGGTCGGGGATGTTAATCCATGTTTTTTTCTCCCAGCTTTCCAGTCCTTTTTCGGCAAGCTGAACGCCCCGAGCACCTGCCAACATATCCCAAGGGAAGGGAGTGTCCAGTACCACGTGCTTGAGGAATAATTCCCATTGTACTTTAAAAGCATTGTCAAAATGCTCTTGTTCGGGCATTTTAGACCAACCCTCCTGAAAATTGATGGGATTGGGAATGTCGGGATTCCAAACGGGTTTGGGAGTGTTTCCATAGGATTGCGTCCAACATTCTCTCAAGCCAGCCACGGCAGAACCCTTGGTGCCATCCACATGCAAAGTGAGTAAATCGTCCCGACGAACACGTGTCGTCCAAGAAGAATTAAATTGGGCTACAATCCCCCCTTCCAACTCAAAGGTGGCATAGGCAGCATCATCGGCCGTGCATTTATAGGGTTTGCCTTGTTCATCAATACGTTCCGAAATATGGGTAGCACCCAAGCAGAAAACACCTTTTACAGGGCCAAAAATATTATCCAAAACATAGCGCCAATGGCAGAGCATGTCAACGATGATCCCTCCATCGTCTTCCTTGCGATAGTTCCAACTGGGTCGTTGTGCAGGAACACTGTGTCCTTCAAAAACCCAATAACCAAAATCCCCCCGAACGGAGAGAATCTCTCCAAAGAAATCGTTTTCCATGAGACGTTTTAATTTTAACATCCCCGGCAACCACAATTTGTCCTGAACCACCCCGTGTTTGATGCCAGCATCTTTACAGATCCGATAGAGCTCTAGTGCGATATCGGTAGAGGTAGCGACCGGTTTTTCGCAATAAATATGTTTGCCCGCAGCCACGGCTTTTTTGATGGCATCGGATCTTCTACCGGTAGTTTGGGCGTCGAAATAGATGGCGTATTTGTCGTCCTTCAGCACACTGTCCAAGTCCGTAGTCCATTCGGTCACTGAAGTGGTGGCGATCAATTGCTTTAATTTATTTTCATTTCTTCCCACCAAAACCACTTCGGGCATAATCACCTCTGAGTCATTGATGGCTACTCCTCCTTGTTTGATGATGGCGTCGATGGATCGAATCAAGTGTTGGTTGGTGCCCATGCGTCCGGTCACACCATTCATTATAATTCCAATAGGATGTACTTTCATTTTTTTGGTTTAAGTATGTTTTAAATATGCAGTTTTTATTTTTTCTAAATATTGATTTTGATCGGAATTCCAGTGGCGTTCTGAAAAGACTTCCACTTCTATAAATCCGTCAAATCCGGAGCCTTCTACCCATCCTCTAATTTGTTTTACATCAATACAGCCCTCGCCCATCAGACCCCGATCGGTGAGCATGTCCACCGTTGGGACATTCCAGTCGCAGACGTGAAAAGCAAAGATATTGCCGTTTTTCCCGCAGCGTTTGATTTCGCTTTCCAAATCCTGATCCCACCACAAATGATAGACATCCAGCGCAACACCCACCCAAGGGGAATTGATATTTTCGGCAATGGTATTGGCTTCGGCCAGCGTGGTTACAGCAGACTTGTCTCCGGCATACATGGGATGCAAAGGTTCTATGGCGAGTTTGACCCCGGCAGTCGCTGCCTCGGAAAGCAGGGCAGTGATTCCCTCTTGGATTTGTTTCCGTGAGGTTTCTAAGGATTGCCCCGGATCGGCACCACATACCAGCACTACTTGGGGTGCCCCAATCGCCGCTGCTTGTGCAATCGCTAATCGATTGTCTTCCAGTGCGTGCTGTCTTTTTTCTGGATCGGTGCTGGGAAAAAAACCCCCGCGCACCAGAGCAACCACCTGCATGTTCCGCGCTGATAAAAGTTGGCGAACGGCCTCCAAATCTTGATCTTCGAGGAGATGCCTCCAGATGGAGATGCCTCGGATGCCTGCCTTGGCATAGGCCTCAATACAGCTTTTTAAATCCCAAGGTTTGTTGGTTTGGGTGTGCACGCAAAGGCGGTCGAGATTGTCTAGGGGAGTAGCCATTTTAGTGTTTGGTTGCAATGCAGTTATCAAATTTGTAATAGGGTTCCGCTTTGATTAATTTTTCAATATAAAGAGCCGATTCTCGCATGTGATAATCTCCCCACATGGAGGATTCTTCGCAAGCAATTTTTTGTCCTTGGGGCACATTGTCCCATCCATTGGGTTGGTGATAGATGCTGTGAAGCAAAATTCCTTGATGGTTTTTATCCTCGCTCAAATAGGGCGTATCCAGTAAGGTTTTCATGACAGTAAGTCCGGCTTGCCGGTATTTTTTTGCTTCGGCATCGCCCTTTGCGGCTAGAAAGTTTCCTAGCCTTAGGAGGCCTTGGGCTCCAATGGCAGCAGCGGAAGCATCCACCGGTTCCCAGTCGTTGTAGGGGTCGGCGGGACGATCCAAATAATCTTCTAGACGGTGCAGATTGGGTGCTCCTGTATCCCAATAAGGAACGCCACAAGTGGGAGTGTGCTCGATGTAAAAATCACAAGTCGCTTTTGCAGCTTTCAGCATCGTATTCATAATTGCCGTTTTACCGCCAAAATTTTCAAAGGCTGCTTCTGGGATACTATCAAAAGCCTCCAACTCTTCCGGAAAACCGACCATCGCCCAAGCCAAGCCGCGTGTCCACGTAGAAAAGCCGGTATAGCCTTGTTGGGAGTTGGGACAACGGAATTGACCATCGTTGATGTTGAAAATACTTTCATGCGCCGTTCTTCCCCAAAGGTCGTAACGATCTCTTCCTTCTCCGTAATAGACACTGTATTTTGCAGTAGCCGTTATGTGTTGGACGGCACGTTCTAAAAGTGATATTTTTTTATCGCCCTCCGAATGAAATTGATGTCCCAATAAATGACTGGCAACCAAGATGCGACAGGAGCGAATGGTGTCTACAAAAAGCGAGTGCGGACCGTTGAATGAATGGATGAATCCCCCTTCAGGGAGCGATGTCCATCGGGAAGCTTGAACAGCTCCGGATATTTTTATGGCCAATTCATAAAAGGATTGTTCCCAAGAATTATGCGGAATTTTTCCTTCATGCATCAGGCGGAGCAAATTGCCATAGGTGCTTAAATTATTAAATCCATGATCGTGGACACCATTATGACTCACATGGGGTGCCATAAAGTCTAAGGTTTGTTGACGTCCCATCTGGAGGAAAAAATCATCTCCCGTAGCGTCGAATTGCAGCACCGCCGATCCAAATTGGAAACCGTGGGTCCATTCGGTCCAACCCCGCGTAGAATATTTTCCGTTTACCGTAAAAACCGGTGCCCCTTGATTGGAATCGTAGTTTTCGGCGATGTCTTTTATTTTTTCACCCGACAATTCCCAAAAGCGTTGCAAAGCAGTTTGGAGATCATTAGGCGTGAGGGTTTCATTAATTTTAATCATGAAATGAAGTGTGTTTTTTAAATTCCGTTAACGTTAACGAATTTAATTATTTTATTTTTATACCCAAGTCAGATTTGGTTTTTTAGTAGATTTTAACCCAATTTGATCCTTGCACCACTCATTTTTAAGTAAATCGATGCAAGAAAAAAGACGAAAAAACAATTTAGAAAAAAAAAGATGATTCGAAACGCTTTTACCATGCAACTGAAAAAAGGAAAGGAACAAGTTTACCAAGAGCGGCACGATGCCCTTTGGCCTGAATTGAAAGCCTTGCTTCATGCCCATGGAATTCTGAATTACAGTATCTTTTTAGATGCCGCCACGGGGAAGCTATTTGCCTTCCAGGAGTTGCTTCCCGACCACACCAGCGATCAACTGAAAAACACCGAAATCATGCAGCGTTGGTGGGCAGCCATGGCAGATTTGATGGAAACCCATCCCAACAACGAGCCCATCGTTGAGCCTTTGAAGGAAGTTTTTACCTTCCCTAAAGACCTATTTTAAGGCGCGTAAATCATAGCTCCCGGCCAGCAGTGTCGCTTTCGGTTCAATGGCGACCCATTTATTTTTTTGTTTGCGCTCCCAGCGATAGTTGTCAGGCAAGGCTAGGCTTGCACTCGAATTTCCGGGAATGTTCAAAGCGAGGGTAATACTGTTGTCATCTTGTTTCCAATCCACGGCGATGTTTCCATAGGGCGATTCCAAAGTACCGTTGATATAATCAAAGGCGGGGTCAAAAAGCGGTTGAATCTTGAAGTGCTTGTAGCCCGGAAATTCTGGATCGACTTGAATCCCCAAGAGTTGACGGTACATCCATTCCCCGATGGCTCCATAGGCATAATGGTTGTAGGAATTCATCGAAGGAGTTTGGGTGCTTCCGTCTTGTTTGATGCCGTCCCAGCGTTCCCAAATGGTGGTTGCCCCTTGGGTGATGGGATAGAGCCAAGAGGGGTAGGTTTTTTGCAACAACAATTCCACCGCGACATCATTATACCCATTTTCCGAAAGGACATGACACAAATAGGGGGTTCCCAAAAAGCCAGTGGTGAGGTGTGTTCCATAACTTTTGATGTTTTTTACCAGCCGATCCGCAGCTTGTTGACGAAGGGAAGCGGGAAACATATCAAAGGCCAAGGCTAACACATAGGCGGTTTGTGTATCCGAAATCAGGCGACCGTTGGCAGTAGCAAATTCTTCTAAAAAAACTTTTTTAATTTGTTCCAGCCGTTGATTGTATTCGGCGGCTTCCTCTTGCTTTCCTAACAAAGTGGCGGTGTTTCTTAAAATTTCTGTTGAGCGTGCATAAAAACATTGCGCGATGAGTTCTTTGCTGGTTACAGCCGCACGACCATCGTTGTCATCATTGGGTCGATAGAACAACCAGTCACCAAAATGGAAGTCACCGGCATATTTGCCTGCTTCACTTTTTTGGTACATATAGTTGACCCATTTTTGCATACTGGGATATTGCGCTTCCAAACTGCGCAAATCGCCGTATTGGAGATAATTGTTGTAGGGAATAATGGTTGCTGCATCGGCCCAACCTGCGGATCCACTGGCATTTTCGCCCAAAACATTGGGAATGACAAAGGGAACCGAACCGTCTTCGCGTTGATCGAGGCTTAGGTCGATCAACCATTTTTCAAAAAAAGTTTTTACGTTCATGTTGAACACAGCGGTATTGTAGAAAGCCTGCGCATCTCCGGTCCATCCC